>PDWJ01000958.1_pt1 | contig 55676 bp, 48 predicted proteins | sample 1430881 | NCBI WGS metagenome assembly PDWJ01 (sample SAMN01162460, study PRJNA174530) | Oral metagenome, whole genome shotgun sequencing project. | biome: Marine environment; feature: Marine mammal; material: Swab sample of the gingival sulcus; isolation source: swab sample of gingival sulcus...
AAAGAAACCATGTGTCTCTCAAAACGATGAAAATATCCCTCAGAATAACTCAAAGACCGAGCGCAGCTCATGCAAAGAAAGTGCCGGGGAACGCGGCAACTCAGCTGTAGATCAGCAGTCGGAGCGACAGCGCGAAGAGGGCCGAGAAGATCAGCGTGAAGTACAGTCGTTCGTTCATTACTTTTACCAGCCAGACGCCGAGAAACACCGCCAGCGTTGCCGGGATCGTCAGGATCGCGGCGATCTTCAGGTTGTCCGGGTTGAGTTGGCCGAGGAAGTAATACGGGATCAGCTTTACCGCGTTGATACAGGCGAAGACGATGGTCGAGGTGCCGGCGAAGGTCGCGCGGGGCATCTGTAGCGGCAGGGCATAGACCTGATATGGGGGCGCGCCGGCGTGGCTGACGAAGCTGGTAAAGCCCGTGATCGTGCCCCAGAACAGGCCGGGGCCGATCCGTGCCGGTTGCGGCTCGCCCCTCTGGCGGCGCCCGATCAGGTGGTTCGCGACGAAGGCAAGCCCGATGAGCCCGACCATCCGTGTGACCCATCCTTCGTTGACCCAGGCCGCCGTGGCCCAGCCGATGCCAATGCCGAAAGTGGCCGAGGCGGCGATGATCTTCACCACCCGGCGGTCGAATGCCTTGCGCCAGGCCCAGAGGCCGAACAGATCGGACACCACGAACACCGGCAGCAGCAGCCCTGCCGCAGTGACCGGGCTGATCTGTAGCGCAAGGAGTGGCACCGCGATTGCACCCGCCATCGGCAGCCCCCCTTTGGAAAGCCCGATGGACATCGCCGCGAGCACGGCGAGCAGCCAGAATGTCATGCCGTCCATGTGCCTCTCCGGCCCGGGAAACATCTCTGCGGCGTCGGCACGGCGCAGGCGGGCCTTGCCGCGCTGCCTGCGCTCCCCATGAAATTAGCGCAAACATCCCGCCTCGCCCAGCCGAAACCCCGGCGCCCGGGTGCAGCGGGCTTGCGTCAGGGGGGCGTCAGGGTTACGCAGTTTGACACCTGATAACCTGATCGGAGTTCAACTCATCATGGCTCGACCCAAGATTGCCCTCATCGGCGCTGGCCAGATCGGCGGCACGCTCGCCCACCTCGCCGCCCTCAAGGAACTCGGCGACGTCGTCATGTTCGACATTGCCGACGGCACGCCCCAAGGCAAGTCGCTCGACATCGCGGAATCGGGCCCCGTCGAAGGGTTCGACGCCGCCCTCAAGGGCACCACGGATTATGCCGACATTGCGGGTGCCGATGTCTGCATCGTTACCGCCGGTGTGCCGCGCAAGCCCGGCATGAGCCGCGACGACCTGCTTGGCATCAACCTCAAGGTGATGAAGTCGGTTGGCGAAGGCATCAGGGAAAACGCACCCGACGCTTTCGTGATCTGCATCACCAACCCGCTCGACGCGATGGTCTGGGCCTTGCAGCAATATTCCGGGCTTCCCGCCGCGAAGGTGGTCGGCATGGCCGGGGTGCTCGACGCCGCCCGTTTCCGTCACTTCCTGTCGGTGGAATTTGACGTCTCGATGAAGGATGTGACCGCCTTCGTGCTTGGTGGCCACGGCGACACCATGGTGCCGCTGACCCGCTATTCGACCGTCGCCGGGATCCCGCTGCCTGACCTCGTCGACATGGGCTGGACCACCCAGGACAAGCTTGACGCGATTGTGCAGCGCACCCGTGACGGTGGCGCCGAGATCGTCGGCCTGCTCAAGACCGGCTCGGCCTTCTATGCCCCCGCGGCCTCGGCGATCGAGATGGCGGAAGCCTATCTCAGGGATCAGAAGCGGCTGCTGCCCTGCGCCGCCTGGGTCGATGGTGCCCTCGGCCTCGATGGCATGTATGTGGGCGTGCCGACCATCATTGGTGCCGGCGGCATCGAGCGGGTGGTCGACATCAAGCTGCACAAGGACGAACAGGCGATGTTTGACAAGTCGGTCGACGCGGTGAAAGGGCTCGTCGAGGCCTGCAAGGGGATCGACCCGGCGCTGGCCTGATCTGCCACGGGTAAGAACAGCGAAAGGCCGGGCGGTTCTGCCCGGCCTTTTTCGTGGGGGCGCCGGGAATGACGTGCCCGGGCGCGATGCCGCAAGGCAAACCCTTTCCGGCGACTCGGGCGGGCTGCTGCGGCGGCCTGCCGCACCGGAGCGAAGGTGATCACAAATTTCAAAGGTGCGATCACAAAAAATGCCAATCCTTGCGAAAACCGCCCCCCGATGCAGAATTTCGTTTCGAAAATCCGGCTCTTGTGTCAGAACCGTTGCAATCACAAGCAGACGCAACAGCAACGGGTGAGGCCCATGAACATTCATGAATATCAGGCGAAGGCGCTCCTTCGCAGCTACGGAGCCCCGGTTTCCGATGGTCACGTGGTGATGAAGGCCGAGGAGGCCAAGACCATCGCCGCCGAGCTTGACGGCCCGATGTGGGTGGTCAAGGCGCAGATCCACGCCGGTGGCCGCGGCAAGGGCTCGTTCAAGGAGCCGGAAGCGGGCGACAAGGGCGGTGTGCGCCTCGCCAAGTCGATCGGTGAGGCCGCGGAAGAGACCGTCAAGATGCTCGGCCGCACCCTGGTCACGCATCAGACCGGCCCCGCGGGCAAGCAGGTCAACCGCGTCTATATCGAAGACGGCTCGGGCATCGAGCGTGAGCTTTACCTCGCGCTGCTGGTGGACCGTCAGACCTCGCGCATCAGCTTCGTCTGCTCCACCGAAGGCGGCATGGATATCGAGGAGGTTGCCGCCTCCACACCCGAAAAGATCCTGTCGTTCAGCATCGACCCGGTGACCGGTTATCAGGGCTATCACGGCCGCCGCATCGCCTTCGCCCTCGGCCTGACCGGGATCCAGATCAAGGAATGCGTCCGGCTGATGGGCATCCTCTACAAGCTCTTCACCGAAAAAGACATGGAGATGCTGGAGATCAACCCGCTGATCGTCACCGACGAGGGCCATCTCAAGGTGCTCGACGCGAAATTCGGCTTCGACGGCAACGCGCTCTACCGCAACGAAGACATCCTCGATCTGCGCGACGTGACCGAGGAAGACCCGAAGGAGCTTGAGGCTTCAAAATACGACCTCAACTACATCGCGCTGGATGGCGAGATCGGCTGCATGGTCAACGGCGCGGGCCTTGCCATGGCGACGATGGACATCATCAAGCTCTACGGCGCGGAACCTGCCAACTTCCTCGACGTCGGTGGCGGCGCCACCAAGGAGAAGGTGACCGAAGCCTTCAAGATCATCACCTCCGACCCCAATGTGAAGGGCATTCTGGTGAACATCTTCGGCGGCATCATGCGCTGTGACGTGATCGCCGAAGGCGTGGTTGCCGCGGTGAAGGAAGTGGGCCTGCAGGTGCCGCTGGTGGTGCGCCTCGAAGGCACCAATGTCGATGAGGGCAAGAAGATCATCAACACCTCCGGCCTGAACGTGATCGCCGCCGACAACCTGTCGGACGGGGCGGAAAAGATCGTGAAGGCGGTGAAGGGCTGAGCTTTGGCAGGCGCTCGTGTTCGGATGGAATTGCAGGAATTCAAGCTCTCTTGGATGAAAATGGCTCGCCTTATGGGAGCCTTTGTCCTGTTGGTCTTGATGGGCGTGGTTATTGTTTTGTCTCCGGAAATCTACCCATTCGAAAAACGGGTTATGGCCCTTCCGGTGACTTTTGGCCTTGGCCTGGTCTGTCTCTATGCGTTGACAAGGGTGTTTCGGATGCCATCGGTTCGATATCGCATCTTTGACAATGGCATCGCGATATACCCGACACGTAAAGAGAAGTTCATTCATTGGAATGATGTCGAATCCGTATCAGAGCATCAAGGCCAAGTGGATTGGGACGTCAGGCTCAAGTTCACGCAAAAGGCTGCCGCCAATCGCAGTAAATGGGAAGGGAAGTATTTTGAAGACTTGAATGCGATCCCGCTCAAAGCCTCACACGAAGAGCTATATCGCGCGGTCCGAAATGCGCATGCAGCCTTTCAAGCCAGCCAAAAAAACAGAAATCTCGACAAACAAGGAGACTCCCGGAATGGCAGTCCTCGTAAATGAAAACACCAAGGTGATCTGTCAGGGCTTCACCGGCTCGCAGGGCACCTTCCACTCCGAACAGGCGATCGCCTATGGCACCAAGATGGTCGGGGGCGTGACCCCGGGCAAGGGGGGGCAAAGCCACCTCGATCTGCCGGTGTTCAACTCGGTGCATGAGGCGAAGGCCAAGACCGGGGCCAATGCCTCGGTGATCTACGTGCCGCCGCCGTTTGCGGCCGATTCCATCCTCGAGGCGATCGACGCCGAGATGGAGCTGATCGTCTGCATCACCGAGGGCATTCCGGTGCTCGACATGATGACCGTGAAGCGTGCGCTGGCGGATTCGAAATCGCGGCTGATCGGCCCGAACTGCCCCGGGGTCATCACGCCCGACGCCTGCAAGATCGGCATCATGCCCGGCCATATCCACAAGCGCGGGTCGGTCGGTGTGGTGTCGCGTTCGGGCACGCTCACCTATGAAGCGGTGAAGCAGACCTCCGACATCGGCCTCGGCCAGTCCACCGCCGTGGGCATCGGCGGCGACCCGATCAAGGGCACCGAACATATCGACGTGCTCGACATGTTCCTCGACGACGACGAGACCCATTCGATCATCATGATCGGCGAGATCGGGGGCTCCGCCGAAGAGGAAGCCGCCGAATTCCTCGCCGAGCAGAAGAAGAAGGGCCGCTGGAAGCCGGTTGCGGGCTTCATCGCCGGGCGCACGGCGCCTCCGGGCCGCCGCATGGGCCATGCGGGCGCGATCGTCGCCGGTGGCAAGGGCGGCGCCGAAGACAAGATCGAGGCGATGAAAGCCGCCGGGATCGTCGTCGCCGACAGCCCCGCGACGCTGGGCGAAGCGGTTGTGAAGGCGATCGACGCCAGCAAGTAAAAGATAACGCGCGTCGCCCGGTCCGGTCGGCGCGCGAAATCCATCGGGTCAAGGTATCGCCATGACAGATCATTCCCCCAACGACCAATTCAAGGCTTCCAGCTTCATGCAGGGCCACAATGCGGCCTATCTTGAGCAGCTCTATGCCGTTTATGCCCGCGACCCGGAAGCGGTCGACGCGGCGTGGCGGGCGTTCTTCGCCGGGCTGGGCGATGCGGAAGCGGATGTGACCGCCGAGGCCGCGGGGCCGTCCTGGCTGCGCAGCGACTGGCCGCCAATGCCCGGTGGCGACTGGGTTCACAGTCTTGATGGACAGTGGCCGGAAGAGGCGCCGAAACCCGAGAAACTGGCCGAGAAGGTCACGGAAAAGGCCGCGGAAAAGGGCGTGGCGATTTCCGAAGAGCAGGTGAAGCGCGCGGTGCTCGACTCGGTGCGGGCGCTGATGATCATCCGCGCCTACCGCATTCGCGGCCACCTTGCCGCCGATCTCGACCCGCTGGGGATGACCCACCAGGATCCGCACCCGGAGCTCGATCCGGCCAATTACGGCTTCACCGAAGCCGACATGGACCGGCCGATCTTCCTCGACATGGTGCTCGGCCTCGAAATGGCGAGCATGCGCCAGATCGTCGAGATCGTGAAGCGCACCTATTGCGGCACGTTCGCGCTGCAATACATGCATATCTCCGATCCCGAACAGGCGGGCTGGCTGAAGGAGCGGATCGAAGGATACGGCAAGGAGATCGCTTTCACCCGCAAGGGGCGCCGGGCGATCCTCAACAAGCTGGTCGAGGCCGAGGGGTTCGAGAAATTCTGCCATGTGAAATTCATGGGCACCAAGCGTTTCGGCCTCGATGGCGCCGAGGCGCTGGTGCCGGCGATGGAGCAGATCGTCAAGCGCGGCGGCTCGCTGGGGCTGAAGGAGATTGTCATCGGCATGCCGCACCGGGGCCGTCTTTCGGTGCTCGGCAATGTGATGTCGAAACCCTACCGCGCGATCCTCAGCGAGTTTCAGGGCGGCAGTTCCACGCCCGATGATGTCGACGGGTCCGGCGATGTGAAATACCACCTCGGCGCCTCGTCGGACCGCGAGTTCGACGGCAACAAGGTGCATCTGTCGCTGACCGCCAACCCCTCGCATCTCGAAGCGGTCAACCCGGTGGTGCTCGGCAAGGTGCGTGCCAAGCAGGAACAGCTCGGCGACACCGACCGCACTCAGGTGCTGCCGGTCCTGCTCCATGGCGACGCGGCCTTCGCGGGCCAGGGCGTGGTGGCGGAGGGGTTCGGGCTTTCCGGCCTCGTCGGCCACCGCACCGGCGGCACCATCCATATCATCGTCAACAACCAGATCGGCTTCACCACCGCGCCGAGCTTCTCGCGCTCCTCGCCCTACCCGACCGACATTGCGCTGATGGTGGAAGCGCCGATCTTCCATGTCAACGGCGACGATCCGGAAGCGGTGGTCCATGCGGCCAAGGTGGCGATCGAGTTCCGCCAGAAGTTCCACAAGGACGTGGTCATCGACATGTTCTGCTACCGGCGCTTCGGGCATAACGAGGGCGACGAGCCCATGTTCACCAACCCCTTGATGTACAAGAACATCAAGACCCACAAGACCACACTCCAGCTCTATACCGAGCGCCTCGTGGCCGACGGGCTCATCCCCGTGGGCGAGATCGAGGACATGAAGACCGCCTTCCAGGCGAAGCTGAATGCCGAGTTCAACGCCTCGCAGGATTACAAGCCCAACAAGGCCGACTGGCTCGACGGCCGCTGGTCGCATATCCGCCGCGAAGGCAAGGATTACCAGCCCGGCCAGACCGCGATTTCCGAAGCGACCCTGCAAGAGGTCGGCGCGGCGCTGACCCGGGTGCCGGAAGGTTTCGCGATTCACAAGACGGTGCAGCGGATGCTCGGCGCCAAGCAGGAGATGTTCAGGAGCGGCAAGGGGTTCGACTGGGCCACGGGCGAGGCGCTGGCCTTCGGCTCGCTCCAGCTCGAAGGCTACCCGGTGCGCATCGCCGGCCAGGACGCCACCCGCGGCACCTTCTCGCACCGCCATTCGGCCTTCATCAGCCAGGATACCGAGGAGCGTTATTACCCGCTCAACAACATTCGCGAGGAACAGGGGCGCTATGAGGTCATTGACTCGATGCTCTCCGAATATGCGGTGCTCGGTTTCGAATACGGCTATTCGCTGGCCGAGCCCAATGCGCTGGTGATCTGGGAAGCCCAGTTCGGCGATTTCGCCAATGGCGCGCAGATCATGTTCGACCAGTTCATCTGTTCGGGCGAGGCGAAATGGCTGCGGATGTCGGGGCTCACGGTGCTGTTGCCCCATGGTTTCGAAGGCCAGGGGCCGGAGCACAGTTCGGCGCGGCTCGAACGTTATCTGCAACTTTGCGGCAACGAGAACTGGACCGTCGCCAATTGCACCACACCGGCGAACTACTTCCACATCCTGCGCCGGCAGATGCACCGCAGCTTCCGCAAGCCGCTGATCCTGATGACGCCGAAATCGCTTCTGCGCCACAAGCTGGCGGTCTCGGAGGCCCGGGACTTCACCGACGGGATGTTCCGCCGCATCCTCTGGGACGATGCCGATGCGCAGCACCGCACCGGCAAGTCGGCGACCGAGCTGGTGGCCGATGACCAGATCAAACGGGTGGTGATGTGTTCGGGCAAGGTCTATTACGATCTGCTGGAAGCGCGCGATGCCCGCGGCCTTGACGACATCTACATCATGCGGGTGGAGCAGTTCTATCCGTTCCCGGCGCTGAGCCTGGTGCGCGAGATGGAGCGCTTCCCCGGGGCGGATGTGGTCTGGGCTCAGGAGGAGCCGAAGAACCAGGGCGCCTGGAGCTTCATCGAGCCCAATATCGAATGGGTGCTGAAGCGTATCCGCGAGACCGGCACCAGGCCCGCTTACGCAGGCCGTCCGGCCTCCGCCTCACCCGCAACTGGCCTCATGAGCCAGCACAAGGCACAACAGCAAGCGCTGATCGACGACGCGCTGACGATCAAAGGGAAATGACCCATGAGCATTGAAGTTCGAGTGCCCACCCTGGGCGAAAGCGTGACCGAAGCGACGGTGGCGACCTGGTTCAAGAGCCCCGGCGATGCGGTTGCGGCCGATGAGATGCTCTGTGAGTTGGAAACCGACAAGGTGACCGTCGAAGTGCCCGCCCCCGCCGCGGGGGTGCTCGGCGAGATCGTTGCCGCCGAAGGCACCACCGTCGGGGTCGATGCCCTGCTGGCGGTGCTGGTGGCCGGAGATGCGGCGGCGGCTGCGCCTTCCGCGCCGGCAGCGCCCGCTGAAGCGGCCGGGGCCATGGTGGAGGTGATGGTGCCGGCACTTGGCGAGAGCGTCACCGAGGCCACGGTTTCTACATGGTTCAAGGCCGTGGGCGATGCGGTTGCGGTCGACGAGATGCTTTGCGAGCTGGAAACCGACAAGGTGAGCGTGGAAGTGCCCGCCCCGGTGTCGGGGGTGCTGGCCGAGGTGCTTGCCGCCGAAGGGGCCACCGTCGAGGCCGGCGGCAGGCTCGCGGTGATGACCAGCGGCGGTGCAGGTGCCGCCGCCGCGCCCGCGCCCGCAGCGGCCCCCGCCACCGGAGGCAAGGACATCGAACATGCGCCTTCGGCGAAAAAGGCGATGGCCGAGGCCGGGCTCAGCCCGGATCAGGTGCCGGGTACGGGCCGTGACGGGCGGATCATGAAGGACGATGTTGCCCGCGCTGCCGCGGCCGCCGCTGCGGCCCCCCCGCCCACGCCCGCGCCGGCCCCCGCCGCCGCGCCGCGCGCCCCGAGCCCGGTGGAAGATGCCGCCCGCGAAGAGCGGGTCAAGATGACGCGTCTGCGCCAGACCATCGCCCGCCGCCTCAAGGACGCCCAGAACACCGCCGCGATCCTCACCACCTTCAACGAGGTGGACCTCACCGAGGTCATGGCGCTGCGCAACCTTTACCGCGCCGAATTCGAGAAGAAACACGGCGTGCGCATCGGCTTCATGTCGTTCTTCACCAAGGCCTGTGTGCATGCGCTGAAGGAGGTGCCGGAAGTCAACGCCGAGATCGACGGCGACGAGATCGTCTACAAGAACTTCGTCCATATGGGCATCGCCGCGGGCACCCCGCAGGGCCTCGTGGTGCCGGTGATCCGCGATGTCGACCGGATGAGCTTCGCCGAGATCGAAAAGGCGATCTCCACCATGGGCAAGAAGGCCCGCGACGGCAAACTGTCGATGGCCGACATGCAGGGCGGCACCTTCACCATCTCCAACGGCGGCGTCTATGGCTCGCTGATGTCTTCGCCGATCCTGAACCCGCCGCAATCGGGCATTCTGGGCATGCACAAGATCCAGGAACGTCCGATGGTGGTGAACGGTGAAATCGTCATCCGCCCGATGATGTATCTGGCGCTGTCCTATGACCACCGGATCGTCGACGGCAAGGGCGCGGTGACCTTCCTCGTGCGGGTCAAGGAAGCGCTCGAAGACCCGCGCCGGCTGCTGATGGATCTGTAAGCCATGCGCGAGGGCAAGCTCCGGGGCGATGTCGCGGCGATGATGCCGGACCGCCGGACAAGGCTGAAGATCTGGGCGATCCGCTCGGCGATCGTGATGGTCGCGGCCGGGCTGTTCGTCCGGGCCGGGGTGGCGCCCTGGTTCTTCTGGGCGGCGCTCGGCTATGTCGGCCTTACCCTGGTGCTCGCCTTCGCGCTGACCCGCCCGGGGTCGGGCGGGCCGGGTTGACGGCCTGTCCTGGACGTGGGGCAGGGTTCTGAACCGGCCGTGAGGCTGTGACACCAATCATGTGCGCATTGTGCACACGGCGTGCACATATCGCGCAAGGCGATGACCGGAATACCGCCAAAGGAGGATCCAATGGCACAGGAAACCTATGATGTGATCGTGATCGGGGGCGGCCCCGGTGGCTATGTGGCGGCGATCCGCTGTGCCCAGCTCGGCCTCAGGACGGCCTGCGTGGAGGGCCGCGAGACCCTGGGCGGCACCTGCCTCAATGTGGGCTGCATCCCCTCCAAGGCGCTGTTGCACGCCTCGCACCAGCTGCATGAAGCGGCGCATCATTTCGCCGCCATGGGGCTCAAGGGCAAGACCCCCTCGGTCGACTGGAAGCAGATGCAGGCCTACAAGGACGACGTGATCGGCCAGAACACCAGGGGCATCGAATTCCTGTTCAAGAAGAACAAGGTCGACTGGATCAGGGGCTGGGCGACGGTCCCGGCGGCGGGCGAAGTGAAGGTCGGCGACCAGAGCTATGGGGCGAAGCACATCATCATCGCTTCCGGCTCCGAACCCTCGACCCTCCCGGGCGTCGAGATCGACGAGAAGGTGGTGGTCAGCTCCACCGGTGCGCTGTCCTTGCCGAAAGTGCCGAAGTCCATGGTGGTGATCGGTGCCGGTGTGATCGGGCTGGAGCTCGGGTCGGTCTATGCCCGCCTCGGCACAAGGGTCACGGTGGTGGAATTCCTCGACCACGTCACCCCGGGCATGGATGCCGACATCCAGAAGACCCTGCCGCGGATCCTGAAGAAACAGGGGCTCGAGATCGTGCTCGGCGCCGCGGTGCAATCGGTCGAGGCGAAAAAGACCAAGGCCACGGTCAGTTACAAGCTCCGCAAGGACGACAGCGACCACGCGCTGGAAGCGGATGTGGTGCTGGTGGCAACCGGCCGCAAGCCTTTCACCGAAGGGCTGGGGCTCGCGGCGCTCGGCGTCGAAATGACCCCGCGCGGCCAGATCGCGGCCAGGGGCGGCCAGACCTCGGTGCCCGGCATCTGGGCGATCGGCGACGTGATCCCCGGCCCGATGCTGGCCCACAAGGCCGAGGACGAGGGCATGATGGTGGCCGAAAAGATCGCCGGCCAGGCGGGTCATGTGAATTATGACGTGATCCCGGGCGTGATCTACACCACGCCGGAAGTGGCGAGTGTGGGCAAGACCGAAGCCGAGCTGAAGGAAGCGGGCCGGGCCTACAAGGTCGGCAAGTTCTCGTTCATGGGCAACGGCCGGGCGAAGGCGGCGATGCAGGCGGAGGGTTTCGTGAAGATCCTCGCCGACAAGCAGACCGACCGTATTCTCGGCGTCCATATCATCGGCCCGTCGGCGGGCGAGATGATCCACGAGGCCTGTGTGGCGATGGAATTCGGCGCCGCGGCGGAGGATCTCGCCCGCACCTGCCACGCCCACCCGACCTTCTCGGAAGCGGTGCGCGAGGCGGCGCTGGCCTGCGGCGACGGTGCGATCCACGCCTGAACCGCGGCCCGGCCCGCGCCGGGTGCAGGCGGGCAAGAGCCATACGAAAGGCCGGGGGCGCCCCGGCCTTTCTTCACTTTCGCGGCATCGGCATTTGACAAGCGGCCCGGAAGGCTGAGACTCTGTTGCAGATCCACAGACTCTCTCCTGCACCGAGGAAACCCTGACATGACCTTCCGACTTGCTGCCCCCCCGCTGAAATACAGTCTTTCACTGGTCTCCGCCGGGGCTCTGGCCCTTGGCCTCGCGCCCGCGACGCCCGCGCGCGCCGATCTGGGCGAGGTGGTTGCCATCGGCATCATCGGCACAGCGGTCTATTGCGGTGTCAGCGGCAAATGTACCAGCAAGCCCCAGGCCCGCGCCGGCGGTGGCGGCGGCAGCTATGGCGATGCGATTCCGCTCAGCGGTCAGAATGCGATGCTGGTGCAGGGCGGGCTGAAGAGTTTCGGGTTCTATACCGGCGCGATCGACGGGGCCATTGGCAGCGGCACCCGCAACGCGATCCGTGCCTATCAGGACGCCATCGGCGCACCCCGGACCGGCGTTCTCACCGGCCAGCAGATCAACGATCTTGTCGCGTTGTCGCCGGGCTATGTGACCCTTGCGGCGGACGATCCTGCGATGTTCATTTCCGAACTCGCCAATGACCTCGACCGCAACGGCGTGCGGCAATTGCAGGCGGCGCTGAACCAGCAGGGCTATCCGGCGGGCTCTGTCGACGGTGCCTTCGGCAACCAGACCCGCACCGCGATTGCCAGTTACAAGGCGGCCAACGGGTTGCCGGGCAAGCCGCTTGCCACCCGGCGGCTGCTGGCTTGGGTGATGGGCTGGGTCGCGCCGGAACCTGCGGGGGCGCATCTCGTTGCCGCGCGCCGGGGTGTGACGCCTCCGGCGCCCGCCCCGCAACCGGCCGTCATGGTGCCCGCGCCCGCGCCGCAACCGGTGCCACCGGCGGTGATCCCGGATGCGCTGAGCTTCGACATTCTCGGCGTCAGGCTTGGCATGTCGGAGGCTGACGTCAAAAACGCGCTGACCGTTGCGCTTGGCGAGACGGTGATGTTTGACCGGGCCGGGGTGTCCAGCATAGGGGCGGTGGACGGGGTGACCCACGGGTTGCTCACCGTGCAGTTCGACTGGCCCCACCCGCCCGCCGAGCAGGTCATGGTGCTGTTCGACGAAGCCCGGCCCGACGCCGGGGCGCTGGCGGTGTTCCGCCTGGTGCGGATGCCGGACGAGCTTGGCCAGGCGGGGTATGAAACGCAGATGCTGCCCGACATCCTCGCCAATTACGGCGCGGCGGGCAAGGTCGCGGGCAGGACCATGTGGGTCGGCAAGGCGGCGGCGCGCGGTGGCGATGTGGCGGCCTGTGGTGCGCCGCAGATCAGCGTGGACACCGGCGTGACCGACGCCCTGGCGGGGCTCTGGCGCTCCGGTGGCGGGCCGAAGCTCGACGGCGGGTTTGGCAGCGTGAGCGCCGATTGCGGCCAGGTGCTGAGCGTGGACTTTGCCGGCAATGTGGTCCGTTTCGGCCTCTGGGATTCGGCGGCCTTCGCGGGCGGCGGCGCTGCGGCTCCGGCGGTACAGGCTCCGAAGATCAAGTTCTGACCGCCGCCCATCGGCGGCAACAATGCAAGGCACCAGCCGGGGTGGATCGCCCCGGCGGGGTCGCCTTGGGGTGTCTGTGGCCACCGGCCCCGGCATTTCCTGCGCTCCGGCCTCTACCGCGCCAGCATCTTCAGCCCCTGGGTCACGTCGGTGCGTACCGCAAGGCGCAGCCCCGGTTCGTCGCCCGCCGAGAGGGCGGCGAGGATCATCCGGTGGTGGCGCTGCAAACCGGAACGGTCGCGCGCCATGTAGAGCGCGCGCATCGTCGGCCCGAGCTGAAGCCAGACCGTCTCCGCCATGGCCAGCATCGCCGGCGCCTGTGCGCGCAGATAGATCGTGCGGTGAAACTCGAGGTTGGTGCGGATATAGCCCGTCACCTCGTGATTGGCGACATGTTCGGCGGTCCGCGCATTGACGGCTCTGAGCCGGTCGATCAGCGCCATATGGGCCCGGGGCAGGGCGCGGGCGGCCAGTTCGGGTTCGAGCAGGGCGCGCAGGCTGGTGAGTTCCTCGATCCGGTCGGGGGTAAGCTCCGGCGTGGAGATCCGCCCGGAGGCCGAGAGACTCAGCGCCCCTTCGGCAACCAGCCGCCGAACCGCCTCGCGCACCGGGGTCATCGAAACGTTGAAGCTTTTCGCCAGCCCGCGCAACGTCAGCATCAGCCCGGGTTCAAGCTCGCCAAACATGATCCGGGCCCTGAGCGTGCGGAAAACGCGTTCATGGGCGGCGAGGGTGGTATCGTGCGCGGTGAGGGGGGTGGCCTGGACCGGTTGTGACAACATGAGGCCAGAATGTGATCACGGGCCCCCGCCGTCAATCGCGAAAGCGGTAGCGGTGCAGCGCCTCGCCCTTTTGCCTGAGCCAGCGTTTCGGTGCCTCGTAGCCGGGGCAGGTGCGGGCGACGGTGGCCCAGAAGGCGCGGGAATGGTTCATCTCCAGCAGATGCGCCACCTCATGGGCGGCGACATAATCGAGCACCTCCGGCGGGGCCATGATCAGCCGCCATGAGAACATCAGATCGCCCTTCGCCGAGCAGGATCCCCAGCGCGAGCGGGTGTCGCGCAGGGTCAGTTTCTTCGGGCTGACGCCGAGGGTGGTGGCATGGCGGTCGACCGCTTCGGCCAGCGCCCCCCGGGCCTCGGCCTTGAGAAAGGCCAGCAGCCGCGCCGGGCTGCGCTCCGGGTCGCGGCCGGGCAGCTCGATGGTGCCGCCCACACGCCGCACGCCGCGCCCCGGGCCGGTGACGATCTGGTGGTCGACACCGGCAAAGGGCAGCACCCCGCCCGGCATCGGCCGTTCCGCGCCGGGGCGGTCGGCGAGCTGGCGGCGGATCCATTCGGCCTTGTCTTCGGCAAAGCCGAGCGCATGGCGGCGCGAGGCGCCCTCAGGCAAAGTGAGCGTCACCCGGCCATCGAGCCGCGACACCCTGAGCGACAGCCGGCGTGCCCGCGCCGACGGCCGGATGTCGAGCGCGATCGGTGGATCGCCGGGAAGGATGACCTGTTCGCCCATGGTCGCCGATGTCCTGTTTCCGAGCGCCTGCTGCCCCTGTCCGGCGGGCTTCCCCCGGTGTTTGCCACAGGCTCGGAAAGCCTTTGACAGGCCCCCGCTTGTGTGGCAAGTGCCGCAAATCTCGCAGATGGACGTGATGACGAAAAGGGGTTTTCCATGCCCAAGGAAGAATGGGGCACCAAGCGCGTTTGCCCTGAAACCGGCAAGCGGTTCTACGATCTCGGACGCGACCCGGTGGTCAGCCCCTATACCGGGAAGGTGGTGGAGCTCGACACCGGCAAGACCACCCGCACCATGGTGGCCGACAAGGCCGACAAGGAATCGGAAAAGAAAAAGGAGGTCGAGGACGATCTGATCGACACCGACGACCTCGCAGAAGACGAAACGGCGGATGTGGATATCGAAGACGATGTGCTCGACGATGACGATGACGACGTTTCGCTCGAAGAGATAGCTGACGTCGCCGCACCGGACGACGACTGAACCCAACGCCTGAGCTTTACCAGGGCCGGGCCGCCTTTCCGGGCGGTCTGGCCCTTCTGGTTTGCGGCTGGGACGGACCGCCCGGCGTTTGGCCGACGCCAGCACGAGGGCTCCCCACCCCCCGCGCGCACGCTGCGCCGTTCTTTCAGCAGACCGATCGCCGCGCCGTCAGATCGCCGCAAAATCCGCGCAGAGGCCGTCGGTTTTCGCTTGCAACACCCCCGCCGCTCGCCTAAATACCCCGCACACGGCCCAGGCGGCCGTGCCCGGATGGGGCCTTAGCTCAGTTGGGAGAGCGCTTGCATGGCATGCAAGAGGTCAGGGGTTCGACTCCCCTAGGCTCCACCAGATCCGCTGTCTTTTGTGAAATCCCTGCCTTTTCTGCAAATGTCATTTCTGCGAGCCGGAAGAAGCAATGCGATTTGCACTCTGGTCTTGTGCCCTCGGGACCGTGCCGCCGCCCGCGAAAGAATCGCATTGATATTCCCGCCGTTTTGAGCGCAAAGTTGCGGCGATGGTGACCGGGTGCGGCGACGCGGCCGGTCTGAAATGGGAACACGGTGCGGTGCCGCGAGGTACCAATGCCGTGACTGCCCCCGCAACTGTAGGCGGCAAGTGGGCTGCACATGCCACTGGGTCGAGGCGACCCGGGAAGGCGCAGCGCAACGTTCGAGCCGCGAGTCAGGAGACCTGCCATCCCGGGCGCCTTGGCGCCGGTAGTTCAACTTTGTCCGGGCGGGGTGTCCCGGGGGAGAGGCGAGATGGACGACAGGGCCTTCACCTGTGACATGACCGGTTCCCCGTGCGCCTGCGCTGTTCTGCGGAGGGCGGAATGGGGTCTGATATTCATCCGGGCGACAGGCTGACCCCGGCCGCGCAGGGCGTGGCGGTGCTGTTTGTCGTATCGGCTTACACCCTCAGCCGGGGGGCGCTGGCGCGGCTGGAGGCTGCGGCTCTGGCCTCCGTGCCGGGGGCGGTGCGGTTGATCCGGCTTGAGGAGACCGGGCCGGACCTTCTGACCACCCTGGACCAGATGCGCGCCGAGGGGCACCGGCGGATCCGGGTGCAGCCCTTCGGCTTTCCCTTTCCCGAGAGCCTGCTGGCCTGGCTGCCCGGGGTGCTGGCCCACTGGCGCGCCCGCGGCAATACTGACACCGAGGTCAGCCTCGGCCCGGACCCGGGGCGCGACGCCGCCGCGCTGCAAGCTTTCGCCACGGTGGCGCTGGCGGGGGAGGCGCGCCCGGTCGAGGGCACGCGCCCGAGCCTCGGCAAGCCGGGCTGGACCCTGCCGCCGGATTTCGACTTCCACCTTCTGGTCTGCACCGGTCCGCGCTGCGCGATCCATGGCGCTGCCGCGTTCCTGCAAATGCTGAAGGCCGAACTCGCCGCCGCCGGGCTCACCGAACGCTGCCTGATCACCCGCACCGGCTGCATCTACCCCTGCAACAAGGGGCCGGTGCTGACGCTCTATCCGCAGGGCGGGTGGTATCGGCTGCCCGACCTTGCCGCCACCCGCCGCTTCGTGCGCGAGGTGCTGGCCGGGGGCGGCGTGGCGGAAGAGCTGAAATTTCACACCAGCGGGGCACCCCGCGCAACCCATCCACCCCAACAGGAGAAAACTTCATGAAACTCAAGACCCTGGCGCTCACCAGCGCGCTTGCCCTGATGGCACTTCCGGCGCTGGCCGATGACGTCATTCACATGGCCACCAGCTTCAAGATCCGCTCGATGGACCCGGTGAAACAGGGCTTCTGGATGCAGGAATTCGGCCAGGGCGAGCTGCTCATGCAATTCCAGCCCGACGGGTCGATCCAGCCCTGGCTGGCCGAGAAGCTCGAGCGCACCGACGACACCACCTGGGTCATCACCCTGCGCGACGGCGTGACCTTCCAGAACGGCAAGCCGATGGATGTGCCCGCCGTGCTCGCCGCCATCGCCTATCACCGTGAGCGCAACACCGGCACGCAGGCGGTGCTGCCGGAGGAGGCCGAATTCGTCCAGACCGGCGAGCACGAGATCACGGTCAACACCGGCGTGCCGGTGCCGGAGCTGCCCAACATCCTCGCCCATGAAAGCCGGCTGATGATCATCGACGTCGAGCCGGTGCTGGCCGCGGGCGAAGACTATGAGGCGCTGGAGGGGGCGGGCATCCATACCGGGCCCTACAAGCTGGTAAGCCTCGACGACCAGCACATGGTCGCCGAACGTTATGACGGCTACTGGCGCGGCAAGCCGGCGATGGCCGGGGTCGATCTGCGCTTCGTCACCGATCCCAACGCCCGGATTCTCGCGGTGCAGAACGGTGAGGTCGATATCGCGCTCTATCCGCCCACCGCCGCCGCGCCGGTCTTTGCGGTGACGCCGAACCTCAACCTCGCGCTCGGGCCGATTTCGACCGGCGGCTTCGTCGGCTTCATGGATGTGAAGGACGGCGCCTTCGAAGAGATCGCCGTGCGCCGTGCGGTGATGCTGGCGATGGATTACGACGAGATCGCCGATGAGGTGTTCCACAAGGCCAAGGCGCCCGCGACCTCGCTCTACAACCCCAACTTCCCCTGGACGGTGGCGAATTATCGCACCGATGTGGACGAGGCCAATGCGCTGCTCGACGCCGCCGGCTGGGTGCGCGACGGCGACAGCCGCAGCCGCGACGGCGAGGAGCTGAAGATCACCATCATGATCTATCCGCAGCAGCCCGACCTCGTGCCGCTGTCCAACGCGATGCAATCCTATCTGACCGCGATCGGCGTCGGTTCCGAGGTGATTTCGGTCGACAGCATCACCGAAGCGGCGATGAACGATCTGGTCGAGTGGGATCTCGCGATCACCGCCACCGGCACCGCCACGGTGGGCGCGGTGAGCGGCTTCCTCAACCAATATGTCGCCTGCGGTGCCTCGCGGAACTATGGCGATTACTGCAACGACCGGGTGCAGGAGCTGATCGAGACCCTTGGGGTCACTGTCGATGAGGCCAAACGGATCGAGCTTCTGAAGGAGATCCAGCAGATCGTCACCATCGACGATCCTTATCTGTTCAACCTGACGATCCTGATCGAACGTGCGCTGGTGAGCGACGCGTGGTCGGATTACGTCCCGGCGGTGGCGTGGAACCACATCAAATGGGACACGGCCCCGAACAAGTGAGCCGGGGCGTGCATATCCTGAAGCGCGGCGGGTTTGCCCTCGCCGCGCTCACCCGCATCGCTCAGGCGGTGCTGACGGCGCTGGCCGCCAGTGTCATCGTCTGGGCGCTGCTGCCGCTGGCGCCGGGCGACGTGGCCACCCGGGTGCTGCTGGCGCGCGGGGTGCAGGAATATACCGATGCCGAACGCCTCGCCACCGAGATCGAGCTTGGCCTCGACAAGCCGCTGCCGCTGCAATTCGTCCATTGGCTGGGGCGGGTGTTTCAGGGTGATTTCGGCCAGAGCTTCACCAGCCAGGCGCCGGTGACGCAGGAAGTGCTCGACCGGCTCCCGGCGACGCTGATGCTGCTCGGGCTGGCGCTGGTGTTTTCGATCGTGTTTTCGCTGATCCTCGCGCTCGTCGCCGCCGCCTTCCGCGACCGCTGGCCCGACCGGGCGATCCGGCTCTATACCCGGATCGGCGCGGCGCTGCCGACCTTCGTCTTTGCCCTGCTCGGGCTGACCTTCGTGGTGGTGGGGCTGAAACTCGGGCGGGTGCTGTCGGAGGCCACATGGGGCGCGGCGCTGATCCCCGCCTTCATCATCGGCCTCGACCGCGCCGCGAGCTGGACCCAGCTGCTCCGCGCCGGGCTGCTGGAGGCGATGGCCAGCGGCCATGCGGAGGTGGCCCGCGCCCGCGGCGCCTCCGAGCGGCGGATCCTGCTGCGCCACGCCCTGCCCAACGCGATCCTGCCCTTTCTCACCGCCATCGGCATCAGCATCGGCGCGCTGGTGGGCGGGGCGCCGCTGATCGAGGCAATCTTCACCTGGCCCGGGCTCGGTGCCTATCTGCTGGAGGCGCTTTCGGCGCGCAACTATCCGGTGATCCAGGCCTATGTGCTGATCGCCGCGCTTTCATATGTGGCCGCGGCGCTGCTGGTCGACCTCGCGGCGCTGGCGATCGACCCGCGGCTCAGGGAGGGGCCGACATGAGCCTGATCGACATCACCCGGCCGGTCGCCCTGCCACGCGCCGCCGACCGGCATATCCTCGGGCGGCTCTGGCGGCACCGGTCAGGGCGCGCCGGGTTGCTGCTCGGGCTGGCGCTGGTTCTCTTTGCCCTTGTGGGGGCCTTCTGGACCCCGGAGCCGCCCAATCTGCCCAATTACGCCAACGCCCTGAAACCGCCGGGCCTCGCGCATCCTTTCGGCACCGACGCCACCGGCCGCGACGTGTTGAGCCGCACCATGGACGGGGCGCACCGCTCCATCGGCGCGGCGCTTCTGGTGCTCGGCGCGGTGTTTGCCATCGGGCTCATGGTCGGGGCGCTCGCGGGGCTTGCCGGCGGGCTCACCGACACGCTGCTGATGCGGCTGACCGACATCGCCATGACCCTGCCCGGGCTGGTGCTCGCCTTCGCGGTGCTTGGCCTGCTTGGTCCCGGTTTCGTCAACCTGCTGGTGGCGCTGATCATCGCCGACTGGGCGTGGTATGCCCGGCTGGCGCGTTCGCTGGCGCTGGGCGCGCGCCACAAGCCGCATGTGATCGCCGCCGAGATGGCGGGGATTTCGCGGGCGCGGATCATCCTTGGCCATATCCTGCCCGGCGTGGCGCTTCAGGTGGGGATCGTCGCGAGCCTCGCGCTTGGCGGCATGATCGGGGCGATTTCGGGGTTTTCCTTCCTCGGGCTCGGGGTGCAGCCGCCGCATGCGGAATGGGGGGCGCTGCTGGCGGAATCGCGGCTCTATTTCGCGCTGGCGCCATGGCTGCTGTTTGCGCCCGCGGGGCTGATCTTTCTTGCGGTGCTCTCGGCCAACATGGTCGGCAATGCGTTGCGCGACGTTGCCGGCGGGGAGGCGGGAGCATGAGCGGTATGACTGGCCTGCACCCGGCGCTGGAAGCGGAAAACCTCGCCATCCGCTATCCGGACGGCACCATGCCGGTGCAGGATGTGAGCTTCAACGTCGCCCCGGGCGAGTGCTTTGCCCTCGTCGGCGGGTCGGGTTCGGGCAAATCGACCATTGCGCGCGCGCTTCTCGGGCTGCATGGGTCTGGCACTGCGGTCTCGGGGAAGCTGGTTCTTGGCGGTGAAGACATGGCGGGCGCCGGTGCCGGGACATGGCGGCGCATGCGCGGGCGCGAGGTCGGCTTCGTTGCGCAGAACCCGTGGGAAAGCTGCGACCCGCTGCGTCCGGTCCGCGACCATGTGGCCGAGGCCTGGCGCTGCCATGGGCTGGCCGTGGGCTGGGACGAGATCGCGGCGCGGCTTGACCGTCTCGGTGTGCCCGCCGCCGCCGCCCGGATGCGCCAGCATCCGCACACCTGGAGCGGTGGCATGCTGCAACGCGCGTCCATCGCCGCGGCCAGCGCGCTTGCGCCGCCGGTGCTCATCGCCGACGAACCCACCAGCGCGCTCGATGCCGACCGGGCGCAATCGGTGCTCGACGTGCTGCGTGGCCTAGGCTGTGCGCTGGTGCTGATCAGCCATGACATCGACCTCGTCCTCGGCAATGCCGACCGGATCGGGGTGTTGCACGGTGGCCGGCTGGTGGAGCAGGGGCCGCCGGAGCACTTGCGGCAAAGCCCGGCGCATGACGAGACCCGGCGTCTGCTCGAAGCCCTCGCCCCCCTGCCGGTGCGGCGCAAGACCGGCGCGGAAGAGCCGCTGTTGCGGCTTGCGGGGATCTCGGTGAGCTATGAGCACGGGCGGGTCAGGGCGTTGCAGGATGCGGGGCTCGAGATCGGCGCGGGCGAGATTGTCGGGGTGCAGGGGCCGTCGGGCTGCGGGAAGTCGACGCTGCTGCGCATCGCCATGGGGCTGGAACGCCCGGCCTCCGGCGATGTCTGGCGGGCCGACGCGCTCCGGCGCACCGGCGCGGTGCTGCCGGTGTTTCAGGATCCGGTGGGAAGCCTCGTGCCGCACTGGCCGGTCTGGCGGTCGATCGCCGAGCCGCTGACCGCCCGGGGTCTGCCGCGCCTGCCGGTGGCGAAGCGGCGGGCGGCGGCGCTGGCGGCGATGGCCAAGGTCGGGCTCGACAGCATCGACCCCGAGGCGCGGCCCGCGGAGCTGTCCATCGGCCAGTGCCAGCGCGCTGCCGTGGCGCGGGCGACCATCACCCGGCCGCCGCTGATCGTTGCCGACGAGCCCACCAGCGCCCTCGACAGCGTCTCGACCCGTCAGGTCAGCGTGCTGCTGGCGGAGGCCGCCGGGGCCGGTGCGGGGGTTCTGGTGGTGAGCCACGACAGCGCGTTCATGCGCCGTCTGGCCGACCGGGTGGTGCGGATGGAGGCGGGCCGGACGCTGGATGTTGCGTGACCCGGGGGCGTGACCCGGGGCGGGGCGGGCCGTGGCAAGGAGGTGAAGACGTGAAAAAGCCGCCGGGCGCGGAGCCGGCGGCTTTGCTGTTATTCCGGTAGTCCGGATTTCCGGACTACCAGACTTCCGGACTTCCGGCCCCCCGCCAAACGCCCTCAGGCGGCCTCCTCCGCGGGCGGCTCCTTGGCGCCGGTCATGAAGGCCACCGCGTCCGACATGGTGTAATCCTTCGGCGAGATGGTGCAGAGCCGTTCGCCAAGCCGATGCACATGGATCCGGTCGGCCACCTCGAACACATGCGGCATGTTGTGCGAGATCAGCACCACCGGCATGCCGCGGTCGCGCACCTGCTGGATCAGCTCCAGCACCTTGCGGCTTTCCTTGACGCCGAGCGCCGCGGTGGGTTCGTCGAGGATGATCACCTTGGAGCCGAAAGCCGCGGCGCGGGCCACCGCCACGCCCTGACGCTGGCCGCCCGAGAGGGTCTCGACCGACTGGGCGATGTTCTGGATCGTCATCAGCCCGAGCTCGGTGAGCTTCTCGCGGGCAAAGCGGTTCATCTCCGCCCGGTCGAGCTGTTTGAACACCGTGCCGAGCACGCCCTTCTTGCGGATCTCGCGGCCCATGAACATGTTGTCGGCGATGGAGAGCGCCGGGCTCAGCGCGAGGGTCTGATAGACCGTCTCGATCCCCTGTTTGCGCGCGTCCAGCGGCGAGGAAAACGACACCTCCCTGCCGTCGAGCCAGACCTTGCCGGCGTCCGGCCTGAGCGCGCCCGAGAGCGTCTTGATCATCACCGACTTGCCCGCCCCGTTGTCGCCGATCACCGCCAGCACCTCGCCGGGGTAGAGATCGAAATCGCAATTGTTGAGGGCGGTCACCTTGCCGAAGCGTTTCACCAGGCCACGGGCCTTGAGGATGGGCTCTTGCGAGGTCATGTCGAAACCTTTCTGATCCACTGGTCGATGGCCACGGCCACGATGACGAGCACGCCGATGAGCATGTAGGTCAGCTGTGGCTCGTTGCTGAGCATCCGCAGGCCGAGTTCGAACACGCCGACGATCAGCGCGCCGAAGAACATCCCCATGATCGAGCCGCGCCCGCCAAACAGCGAGATCCCCCCGATCACCACCGCGGTGATCGACTGGATATTGCCGAGGTCGCCGGTGGAGGCCGCCGGGATCACCGAGCCGTAACGGCCGATCATTGCCCAGCCGGCGACGGCGGTGAAGAACCCGGCCAGCGCATAGACCTGAATGAGTTGCCGCTTCACCTGCACACCGGCAAGCTCCGCCGCTTCAGGGTCGTCGCCGACCGCATAGGTGTGGCGGCCCCAGGCGGTCTGGCGCAGCACATAGGCCATGATGAAGACGATGGCGATCAGCAGCACCACCGCCAGCGTCATCGTGGTGGTCCCGACCTTGAAGGAGGTGCCCCAGAATTGCAGGATTGGCGCGTGTTTGGCGATATCCTGGCTGCGGATCGTCTCGTTGGCGGAATACATGAAGTTGGCCGCCAGAACGATCTGCCAGGTGCCCAGCGTGACGATGAAGGGCGGCAGCTTGACCCGTGCCACCAGCCAGCCGTTGACCGCCCCGAGCGCCGTGCCAATGGCAAGACCGATCAGGATCGAGAGCGCCGGGTGGATGCCGTAGCGGAAGGTGAACTGGCCCATGATGACCGAGGAAAACACCGCAAAGGCGCCGACCGAGAGGTCGATCCCGGCGGTCAGGATCACCAGCGACTGGGCGACGCCGAGAATGCCGACAACGGTGATCTGCTGCATGATGAGCGTGAGCGTTCCGGCGCGGAAGAAGTTTTCTTCGAGGATGCCGAAGACGATCAGCGACGTGGCCAGAACGATCATCGGCACCAGCGACGGTGTGCCGTGGAGCACGTTCTGGAAACGGCGCAGGGCGCCGGTCTCTTCCTCGAATTCGGCAACGTTTGCCGCTGCGTCGTCAAGGGTCTTCTCGAACTCCGCACCCCTGAATCCGGTTTCTGACATGTTTGTCCCCTCCTCGTTTCGCCGGGGACGTCTCCGCGCCCCGCGGAAAACCTTTGCCGGAAGCCCCGAGGCCCCGGGCGTCATGATGAAGGGGCGGCGGATGCCGCCCCCTCGTGGACCAGGATCAGATGATCAGCCCCAGCAAAGCTTGAGGCCTTCCTCGGACGAGATCGACTCGACGCCGTCGACCGGCATGTCGGTGATCAGCTGCACGCCGGTGTCGAAGAAATCCTTGCCTTCGGTGGCCTGCGGCTTGGTGCCTTCGGCGGCCCATGCGGCGATCGCTTCGATGCCCTTGGCCGCCATCTCCAGCGGATACTGCTGCGAGGTCGCGCCGATCACGCCGTCGGCGACGTTGCGCACACCGGGGCAGCCGCCGTCGACCGAAACCACCAGCACCTCGTCCTGGCGGCCCATCGCCTTCAGCGCTTCATAGGCGCCAGCGGCGGCGGGTTCGTTGATCGTGTAGACGACATTGATCTCCGAATTGGTGATGAGGAGGTTTTCCATCGCCTTGCGGCCGCCTTCCTCGTTGCCCTGGGTCACGTCATGGCCGACGATCCGCGGGTCGGTCTCGTCGCCCCACTTGTTCGGGTCGCCAAGGTCGATGCCGAAGCCATCAAGGAAGCCCTGGTCGCGCAGCACGCCGACGGTGGGCTGGCTGACATGGGCGTCGAGCATGGCGATCTTGGCGGTGGCGGCGCCTTCACCGAGCTTGGCGGCGGCCCATCTGCCGATCAGCTGGCCGGCGACGAAGTTGTCGGTGGCGAAGGTCATGTCGGCGGCGTCGATCGGATCGAGCGGGGTGTCGAGCGCGATCACCAGCAGGCCGGCTTCACGGGCCTTTTGCACCAGCGGCACGATGCCCTTGGTGTCGGAGGCGGTCAGCAGGATGCCGCTGGCGCCATCGGCGATGCAGGTTTCGATCGCCGCGACCTGGGATTCGTTGTCGCCGTCGACCTTGCCGGCATAGGCCTTGAGCTCGATGCCAAGCTCCTCGGCCTTGGCTGCGGCGCCTTCACGCATCTTGACGAAGAACGGGTTGGTATCGGTCTTGGTGATCAGGCAGGCACTGGTGCCGGCAAGACCCGCGGTTGCGGTGGCGGCAAGTACCATGGCCGAAGACAAAAGAAGCTTGTGCATGTGTTCCTCCCAGAACTCTGTTGAGCATATCTGACCCGGCGGAAGAGGTTTCCCCGGCCCGGACCCGCATGGCCCCATGCGGGTTCAGCACCAAGGGAACGCTATTCGGGCCAGTCTGTCAATAAATAAATAAAGTTGATTTATTAACTCACGGTGCCATGATCCGGGCGCGGGAGGAATGGCCATGGCCGGCGCTGCCGGAGGTGTGAAAGCATCGGTTTTTTCGGGTGGCGTGAACCAGAGCGGGGTTCGCGACCATAACGAACGCCTGATCCTGTCGCTGCTGCATCGCCGTGGTGCCAGCTCCGGCGCCGAGGTGGCGCGGCGGATCGGCCTGTCGCCGCAAACGGTCTCGAACATCCTGCGCAAGCTTGAGGCCGACGGGCTGCTCAGGCGCGGCGAGCCGGTGCGCGGCCGGGTCGGCAAACCCTCGATCCCGATGGAGCTGAACCCCGACGGGGTGCTTTCGATCGGCATGAAGATCGGGCGGCGCAGTTCGGACCTTCTGCTGGTCGATTTCGCCGGCCAGGTGCGCCAGCAGATCCATGTCACCCATGCCTATCCGAAGCCCGAAAAGGTATTCGGCTTTCTCGAACAGGGGCTCGCCACGCTGATCGGCAGTCTTGCCCCGAAGATACGCGGGCGGGTCTGCGGCCTTGGCCTCGGCACCCCGTTCGAACTCTGGCAATGGAACGGCCATGCGGGCGCATCGGCAGCGGAGGCGCGCGACTGGAAAGATGTCGATTTTGCCGCCGAAGTGGCACGGTTCAGCGATCTGCCGGTCTTCGTGGTCAACGACGCCACCGCCGCCTGCCATGCCGAACATCTCTACGGGCGTGGCAAGAATATCCGCGACTATGCCTATTTCTTCATCGGCTCCTTCATCGGCGGCGGTGTGGTGCTCAACGGCTCGGTGTTCGAGGGCAACCAGGGCAATGCCGGGGCGCTGGGCTCGATGCGCGCCACCGGGCCGCTGGGCGAGGCGCAACAGCTGATCGACGTGGCTTCGATCCATCTGCTGGAAAAACGGGTGACCGACGCGGGCGCGGATCCGGCGGGGCTGTGGGAGATGCCGCAGGACTGGAGCGGGCTGAAGCGCTATGTCAGGCCGTGGATCGGCCAGACCGCACAGGAGCTTGCCAAGGCCTCGCTGTCGATCTGCTCGGTGATCGATTTCGAAGCGATCCTGATCGACGGCGCCTTCCCGGTCGGGGTGCGCGACGCGCTGGTCAAGCGCACCCGGCGCTATCTGGTGAACCAGGACAAGCGCGGGCTGATCCCGCCTGCGATCGAGGCGGGTGCCGTCGGTCCGAACGCCCGTGGCATCGGGGCCGCCAGCGTGCCGGTGTTTCGCCAGTTCATGCTTGACACCAATGCCGGTCTGGCTGCGGTCTGACCGGAGGGATGCAGCCGGGCGCGGCGCTCCTCAGCCCGGAACGTCTCCCGCCTGAAAGGCCCGCGCCGAGCGCAACACATAGTCGATCAGATTGCGCACCGCCGGCACACGGGTGCGCCCCGGCGGAAACACGGCGAAGACCTCGACATTGCCCGCAGACCAGCCGGGCAGGATGGCGACGGTATCGCCGCCGCGCACCCACACCTTGTCCGCAAGCGAGGGCAGCAACGCGACCCCCGCGCCGGCGGAGATCAGGCCGAGTGTGACCGCCGGGTCGGTCACGGTGACCACCGGGTCGGTCCCCATGACGATCCGGCCTCCCTTGCCGTCGGTGAGCACCCAGTCGGGCGGGGTGCCGATCGTGCCGATCCACACCCGGGGCAGGGTGGCGACCACGTCCGGGTCGGTGAGGTCGAAACGGCTGGCAAAACCGGCGGGGCCGTAAAGCTTCATCGGGCTTTCGGCGATCTTGCGGGCCACCAGATAGGGCTCCGCCGGGCGGTCGACGCGCAGCACCAGGTCGATGTCTTCCGCCAGCGGGTCGGGGTCGGCGCTGGTGATCTCGATGCGCGGATGCACCTTCGGAAAGTCGCGCACCATCTGTGCCAGCACCGGGGCGAGGTAAAGATGCCCCACCAGCGCATTGGTGGCGATGCGGATGGTGCCGCCGGGTTCGCGGCTGGCCGCACGCAGAATCTCGTCGGCCCGTGCCCCGGCGGAAGCCGCGTCGCGGGCCGCTTCGAACAGCGCTTCCCCCGCATGGGTCAGCCGCACCCCGGTGCCGATCCGGTCGACAAGCGGCGTGCCCGCCTGGGCTTCCAGACGTGCAAGCGCGCGAGAGAGTGTGGCTTTCGACAGGCCGAACCGGCGTGCCGCCGCGCTGATGCCACCGGAATCGGCGACGCAGAAGAAGCAGCGCAGATCGTCAAGGCCGGTGGCATTGGTGAAAGACATTTCTTGTCCGCAGCGCGTTGCAAAATTGAAACGATACGTTCCATATCTGCGGCTTTCCGGGAGCCGTTTCAAGCCCTAGATCAGGGGCGCCGGGGCGCGCGGGCGGCGTGTCCCGGTTTGCAGGCCCGGACGCGCGGTCCGGCATAATGATGGGACAAGATCATGCGACATATTCTGGGCGCGGCGGCGGCCGTGCTGGTCTTCGCGCTTTCGGCCCCGGCCGCCTGGGCCGACACCGCAACCGGCGCGGCGGAGGCAGCGGACAGCGCACTGAAACCGGTCAAGCTGATGGTGGTTGACAGCGGCGAAAACCTGTTCGAACGCCGGTTCTTCGGCAAGGTCGCGGCGCGGCGCACGGTCGATCTTGCGTTTCAGGTTGCCGGCCGGATCGAGGAATTTCCGGTCGCCGAGGGGGCGATGATCGAGAAGGGCAGCCTGATCGCCCGGCTCGACCTGCGCCGTTACCAGCTCGCGCTGCATCAGGCCGAGCTGCAACGCGCCCAGGCCGAACGCGACGTGGCCCGCTACCGCCAGCTCGAGGGCAGCACCATCAGCCAGGTGAACCTCGCCGACGCCGAGACCCGTGCCGCGCTGGCGGTGGTGGCGGAGGAAAACGCCGCCGTGAACCTTGAAGACGCCACCCTACTCGCGCCGTTCGATGCGCTGGTGGCCCTGCGCACGGTGGAAAACTACACCACCGTCGCCGCCGGTACCCCGGTGGTGCGGCTGCACGACATGTCGGAAATCCGGGTCGAGATCGACGTGCCGGAGGTTCTGGCCCAGCAGGCGCGGATGGACGAGTTGACCATCGAGGCGCGGTTTCAGACCTCGCCGGAGAGCTATCCGATGGAGCTGCGCGAAGTGGTCGCCCAGACCAGTGCCATCGGCCAGACCTACCGCGTGGTGCTCGGCATGGAGCCGCCGGAAGGGCTGCTGCTGCTGCCCGGCGCTTCGGCGACGGTGACCGCCAGCCAGCCGAACGACAGGCCTTATCCGCTGGTGCCGGCCTCCGGCATCCGCATCGACAATGACGGCAGCACCCATGTTTTCGTCTTCGAGCCCACCGGTGCCGAGACCGGAACGCTCACCCGGCGTGAGGTGACGGTTAAGCCCACCGCGACCGGTGAGGTCAGGGTGGTGTCGGGGCTGGAAGACGGCGAAGAGATCGTCATGGCCGGGGTCGGCGAGGTGGTGGACGGTGGCCGCTACCGCCGCTTCACCGGCTTCGACAAGTGAGGCCGGGCCGATGACCATCGCCGAAAACGCCATCGACCGGCCGATCTATACCTGGATCATCATGCTCACCTGCCTTCTTGGCGGCATCTGGGGCTATATGGAAGTCGGCCGGCTCGAAGACCCGGCCTTCACCATCAAACAGGCCACCATCGTCACCACCTACCCAGGCGCCACCGCCGAACAGGTGGCCGCCGAGGTCTCGGGGCCGATCGAAAGCGAGATCCAGAACATGGGCGAGGTCGACAAGGTGGTGTCGATGAACCGCCCCAATGTCTCGATCATCGAAGTGCATATCGACACCGGCGTCAATGTCGCGAAGCTGCCCCAGGTCTGGACCGATCTGCGCAACCGTGTCGCCGATGCGGAGCTCCCGGCAGGCGCCGGTACGCCCTTCGTCAACGACCGCTATGGCGATGTCTTCGGGATGTATTACGCGGTGACCGCCGAGGGGTTCAGCGATGCCGAAAAGCACGACCTCGCCATGCTGCTCCGGCGCGAGTTGCGCGCCGTGGACGGGGTCGCCGATGTGCAGGTGGACGGCCTGCCCGACGAGGCGATCGTGGTCGACATGGACATTGCCCGCTCGGTCACCATGAACGTGCCGCCGCTGGCGCTGATCGGCGCCCTCGCCAAGGCCGATGTGGTTTCCTATTCCGGCGCGGTCGAGGGCGAGACCACCCGCACACTCGTGCAGCGGCCGCAAGGCGACGACAGCGTTGCCGCCATCGCCGGGCTGACCCTCGGGGTCGGCGGGCGGATCGTCAGGATGACCGATGTCGCCGAGGTCCGCCGGATGCGCCGCGACAATCCGCAGCTGATCGTCCGTCAGGACGGGGTCGAGGCCTTCACCCTCGCGGTCGCGGGCATGTCGACCGAAAACGCCGTCACGGTCGGCGAACGGGTCGATGCGGCGCTGGCGGGGCTGGCGCCCGAGATCCCCGTCGGGGTCGAGATCGTGCCGATCTACCAGCAGCACGCGCTGGTCGACAAGGCGGTGAACGGCTTTCTCGTCAGCCTCGTCACCTCCGTCGCCATCGTGATCCTGGTGCTCGGCCTGTTCATGGGGCCGCGTGCCGCGGTGGTGGTCGGGGCGACGCTGCTGCTCACCGTGGTGGGCTCGGTCCTGTTCATGCATTTCTTCACCATCGAGTTCGAACGGGTCTCGCTCGGGGCGCTGATCATGGCGATGGGGATGCTGGTCGACAATGCCATCGTGGTGGCCGAAAACATGCAGATCGCCATGCTCCACGGGCGCACCGGCCGCGAGGCCGCGGGCGATGCCACGAGGCGCACGCAGATGCCGCTGCTGGGCGCCACGCTGATCGCCATCATGGCCTTCGCCGCCATCGGCTTCAGCCCGGACATGACCGGCGAATATCTCGCCTCGCTGTTCGCGGTGATCGCGATTTCGCTGACACTCTCCTGGGTGCTGGCGATCACCGTCACGCCTTACCTCGCCAACCGGCTGTTCAAGGTGGACAACCGCGCCAGCGATGCCGCCTATGGCGGGCCGCTGTTCCGGGCCTATGGTGCTGTGCTCCGGCTGTCGCTCCGGCTGCGCTGGCTGGTGGTGGTCGGGCTCGTGGCGGTGACGGTGCTGTGCTACGACGCCTTCACCCGGCTGCCGCAACAGCTGTTCCCCGACAGCACCACGCCCCTGTTCTATGCGCATCTGAAACTGCCGCAGGGGGCGTCGATCCACGAGACCTCCGACCAGATCGCCAGGCTCGAAAGCTTCCTTGCCGGACAGGAGGAAGTGACCTCCACCACCGCTTTCGTGGGGCAGGGGGCGGCGCGGTTCACGCTTGCCTATCAGTCCGAGAAGCCGAACCCGACCTATGGGTTCCTGATCGTGCAGACCGAAGTGCTGGAGCAGATCGAACCGCTGATCGGGGCGTTGAACGCCTTTGTCGCGGAGCAGATCCCCGAGGCCGAATTCCGCACCCGGCGGATCGCGCTCGGGCCGTCGGCGGAGACCGATGTCGAGGTCCGGATCTCGGGGGCCGACCCGAAGGTGCTGCGCGACCTCGCCGATGAGGTGATCGCGGTGATGAACGCGGCGAGCGACAAGATCGGCCGCATCCGCACCAACTGGCGTGAGCAGGAGCTGGTGCTGCGTCCGGTCTATGCAACCGACCGCGCCCAGTCCGCCGGGATCGACCAGGACGACATCGCCCAGACGCTGCTGTTCGCCACCGACGGCGCCCCCGTGGGCACCTACCGCGAGGCCGAACGGCAGATCCCGATCCTGCTGCGCAACAACCCCGGCGCCGGGCTCGCGCTGGTCGACCATCTGGTCTATTCGGGCTCCGGCGCCTATGTGCCGCTGGAACAGGTGATCGACGGTTTCGAATTCCTGCCGGAAAACACGCTGGTCTGGCGTCACAACCGCGAATTGACCATCACCGTCGGGGCCGATGCGGCGCGCGGCGTGCTGCCCGCCACCCTTCAACGCGAGGTCCAGCCCGCGGTCGAGGCGATGGATCTGCCGATCGGCTATGGGATCGAATGGGGCGGGGATTATGAAAACGCCAATGACGCGGTGGTCGGCGTGATCGGGCAATTGCCGGGCACCGCGGTGGTGATGGTGCTGATCTCGGTGCTGCTGTTCAACGCCATGCGCCAGCCACTGATCATCTGGCTGCTGGTGCCGATGGCGGTGAACGGCGTGGTGGTCGGGCTCGGCTTTGCCGACCTGCCCTTCACCTTTGCCTCGCTGCTCGGGCTGTTGTCGCTCTCGGGGATGCTGATCAAGAACGGCATCGTGCTGGTGGAAGAGATCGACCTGGTGCGCGAGGAAGGCGCGGGGCTTGACGACGCCATCGTGCAGGCCTCCACCTCGCGGCTGAGGCCGGTGTTCCTCGCCGCCGCCACCACCATCCTCGGCATGTCGCCCCTGCTGTTCGACGCCTTCTTCGTGTCGATGGCGGTGACGATCATGGGCGGGCTGGCCTTCGCCACGGTGCTTACGCTGGTGGCCGCGCCGGTGTTCTACCACATCTTCTTCCACCGCGAGGAGATGCGCAGAACCAGCGGCGCTTCAAAACCGGAGGGCGCGCCGGGTCATATCCCATCGTGATCCGGCGCAACTCCGGCCCGGCTTGCACCACCCGCCCGTGGTGCAAGCCACTTTACCAGCCCGTGGTGCAAGCCACTTTACCAGCCCGTGGTGCAAGCCTTTTGCTGTTGAGGGTTTGCAGAGCTTGCGGGTCTTGCCGGGCTCACACCCGCACCAGAACCCCGTCGGTCAACTCGCAGGTGTCCGGCGCCACCGCCGCGCGGAACGCCGGGGTGTGGCTCACCAGCAGCATCGCCTGCGGCAGCCCGGTGAGGATCTCCACCAGCCGGGCCTCGTTGCGGGTGTCGAGCGCGTTGGTGGGCTCGTCGAGCAACAACACCTCCGGTTCCATCGCCAGCACCGTCGCCAGTGTCACCAGCCGCTTCTCGCCGCCGGAAAGATGATGGGTGATGCGGTCGCGCAGATGGGTGAGCGCCAGCCGGGCCAGAATGTCATCGACGATCGCCAGCGCCTCGTCGCGCGACTTGCCGAGGTTCAGTGGCCCGAAAGCGATGTCTTCGGCCACGGTGGGGCTGAACAACTGGTCGTCCGGATCCTGAAACACGAAGCCCACCCGGCGGCGCACCTCATGAAAATCCGCCTCCTCCCGGCGCGGCTTGCCGAAGGCGACCACTTCGCCCGATGTGGGCGTCAGCAGGCCGACGATCATGCGCAGCAGCGTCGATTTCCCCGCTCCGTTGGCGCCGGCGATCGACAGCCGCTCGCCTGCTGACAGGCTCAGCGACGCGCCTTTGAGCAGCGGCGCATGGCCGGGATAGCCGAAGGCGATGTCGGACAGTTCAAGCAGGGGCACGGGCAATCTCCAGAACGATGAGCGCCGCCAGCAGCAGCGCGAAGCCGGCGCCGAAGGCGATGTCCGCCGGGGTCAGGCGGAACTGGCGGATCAGCACGAAACGGCCGTTGAAGCCCCGGCATTTCATCGCTTCGAGGATGCGCTCGGAGCGTTCGACCGCGCGCACCAGCATCATGCCGACGAGATAGCCGTAGCTGCGGTAGGTGTGCCAGTTGCTGCCCGGCCGGAAGCCGCGCACCTTCATCGCCGCGATCAGACGGCGGTTTTCCTCGCGCAGCACTTCGATGTAGCGCACGGTGAACACCAGCAGGTGCACGAGGCGCTCCGGCAACCGGAGCGCGTTCAGCGCGTGGCCCATGGTCACCGCCTCCATCGAGCCCACCAGACACATCAGCGCCAGCGCCACCGCATTGGCGGTCAGGGCGATTTCGATGCCCTGAAACAGGCCCTCGCGGCTGGCGGCGAAACCCCAGATCGTGAACAGCGGGGTGCCGGGCACGGTGAAGGGCAGAAGCAGCAGAATGAACAGGATGAACCCGTCCATCGAGGCCATCTGCTTCAGCGTGCGCCGGGGCGGCAGGCCGGAGAAGGGCAGCAGTGCGACGGCGGCGGCGAAGGCGAGGGTGAGCACCAGAAGGTCGGAGAGCGCGACCACGCAGATGGCGAAGACGAGGGCGAGCACGATGCGCAGACGTTCGTCGCGCGCCGTGATCGCCCCGCTCTCCGTTCTGCCCGCCGCAGCAGGCCCGACGGTGCTATCCGACGCCCCGCCCAAGCCTCAGCCCTGGAACCGCCGCCGCGCGACGAAGTAGAAGCCGAGCCCGAACAGCCCGATGATATAGCCGATGCCGCCAAGCACGGTCTGGAAGCTGTTGTGCTCCTTGTAGGCGGAGATCTCCTGGCGCAGCGGCCGGATCTCTTCGTGCACCGCTTCGGCGATGGCGAGGCGTTCCTCGGTGGTCAGCGAGGCCACGGTGACACCGCCGGCGCCGGGCGCGGCGGCCGGCGTGCCGGCTTCCGCCGCGGCAAGCTCCTCGCCCACGGCGATGATCTTCGCCACCTCTTCGGCGCTCATCGTTGCCTCGGCCACATGCCCCGCCCCGAGATCGGCGCGGAACTGATGCGCGACCGGCGTCGTCGGCGTGTAGAGGAAGAACCCGTCATCGTCGGTTACCGCCTCGCCGAGCTTGTTGCCCTCGGGATCAAAGACCTCGACGGTCTCGCTGACGGCCATGTCGCCGTTGGAAAATCCCAGCTCGCCCTCGATCTTGTCGCCCGAGGGGAAGATGCCGAACACCACCTTGTGGGCCGCCGCGGGCAGCGGCGCGAGGATGAGCGCGGCGAGCAATGCAATGATGCGCAGCATCGGTCAGACTCCTTGAATGGTGCCGAACAGGTCGGGTTTGACCTGGCGGACAAGATAGACGGCGGCACCGGTGAGCAGCGCCTCGATGACGATCACCGGGATATGGGTAAGGAACACCAGCTTGGCCTGGGGCAGGAATTCTTTTCCGCTGAGAGCCAGCGCGGCTGCCACGAAAGCCGTGGTCAGCACGATCGCCAGCCCGCCGCCGATCCCGCCCCAAAACGCGCTCTCGTCCGGGGTGCCACGGGCGATCGGCCCGCGGAACAGATACCACACGATCACCGCCGGCCCGGCGATATTGAGCGTGTTGACCCCCAGCACGGTGACGCCGCCGAAACCGAAGAACACCGCCTGAAGCAACAGCCCCACGAACAGCGCCGGGAAGGCGGCCCAGCCGAGCACCAGCCCGGCAAGACCGTTGAGAATCAGATGCACCGAGGAGAAGCCGATCGGCACATGCACCAGCGAAGCCACGAAGAAGCTCGCCGAGAGCACCCCCGTGGCGGGGATGCGTTCGAGGGTGAGGTCTTTCAGCCCGCGCGCGATGCCGCCGGCGGCGAGCACCGCGCCGCCGATCACCACGGGGTTGGACAGGGCACCGTCAGGGATATGCATGGATGGTTACTCCAGATCGTAGGCACGAATCCAGATCACCGCGTCCTGACTGAGCTCCTTGCCCTCATACTCGGTCACGGGTCCGGAACCGAGCGCCGCAAAGCCCCAGTGCCCGGCGCGCGGCACGGCGAAGGAGAAGTAACCATCCTTGTCGGAGATCGCGACCACGGCGCCGCCGGGCATGGTGCCGACGCTGGGGGCGGTGGTGGAGCCGGTCTTCATGTCGGGCTCGGAGGCCACGTATTCGATTTCGATCTCGGCGCCGGCCACCGGTTCGCCATTGGCGACCACACGGCCCGCGAAGTTGGACCCGGCGATGATGTTGTAGGGCTTCGACAGCGGGATGATTTCGGTGGGCAGGCCGACGGGCGTATCCCAGTCGGTGGGCATCTCGTTGCGGTTCAGGAAAGACTTCGTGATCTGCTGGATGTAGATGTCTTCCGATTCCTCATAATAAGGCGCGGGCACGGTAACGACCACATAGTCGCCCGACCGCTTGACCGGCACGGTCGCGTCATAGGCGATGGCCTCGTTTTCGGCGCCCTTGAAGGTGGTTTCGACCAGACGGCCGGAGAGGTCGGTTTTCTCGCCGTTGTGGATCATGAAGAATTCCTGCGGCATGCCCATGTCCATCACATGGCCGTTCTCGAACGGATGCCAGAAGATCAGCTTCATCGGCACATCGCCGGGATTCGCGATCTGGGTGTCTCCGGTGTATTGCAGGAGGAAATGCGCGCTGGCTGTGGCCGGCAATGCAATGGCCGCGGCGGCGGCGAGCAGGAGGGTTTTCATGTCAGTCCCCTTTCAGATGTGCGGGCAATGTGCCCCGCGGACGAAAGGACGGACGGGATGTGAGGCGCGATGGCGCAAGGGCACACATCGGGCCAGACGCTCACCCCGGCGTCCGGTGCGAAAGACCCGGTAATCCGGGCCCTGTGACGGCAGGTCTCCTGGCTCGCGGGTCCGGGCGCTGGCCGGCCTTCCCGGGTCTCCCCAGTGGCATGTCGGCCTCGCTCTCCGCTCACAGTTGCGGGGGCAGCCACGGAGTCGGCGCCTGATGGCTACACCTCACCGTGTTCCCTTTTGCTCCCGCCGCGCCAGGTCGGGCGCAGCGGAACCGTTCACGAAGGCTTGGTGTCAGCGTGGGCGGGCGGTGTCAAGTCCGGCTGACAGGGGTGGCGCGGGGAAGCTGCGAAATGCGGGCGGGGGCGGATGTGTCAGGCCGGGGGGGGCTGACGGGCTCCTGACCGCGCGTGGGCAGGAAAGGGGGGGGCCGGACTGCGGGGCCTCGGGTGTTCTGCCCCCGGAAGAAGGGCGTTTCGGGCAGAGCCGTGCTTGTCTCCGGGCCGGTTGACAAACCGTCAGCGCAGTGGTGGCGTCATGGTTTTTCAGCCTGTTATGAGTTGAAATAAAAGGATGAATCCGGAATTCCATTAGTCCGGTATTCCGGACTAATGGATTCTCTTCCACCGGGAAACGCGATGCCCCTGCGCGGTCTTCAGCAACACACGAAACCCCCGCTCACACCCTGCCGAACCAAAGAAAACGGGCCACGTCCCGGTGACGCGGCCCGCCTTTTCGTCAACCAGGGAGGAGGTCAGCTGATCTGGATCTGCATCTGCTTCTCGCCGTCCTCGCCGACCATATGCACCGCGCAGGCGATGCAGGGGTCGAAGCTGTGGATGGTGCGCAGGATCTCGAGCGGCTGTTCCGGCACCGCGAGATTGTGGCCCTTGAGCGCGGCCTCGTAGGGGCCGGCGGCGCCGGTTTCGTCGCGGGGGCCGGCGTTCCACGTGGTGGGCACGATCGCCTGGTAATTGGCGATCTTGCGGTTCTCGATCACGATCCAGTGGCCGAGCGCCCCGCGCGGGGCCTCCATATAGCCCGCCCCTCTCGCATGTTTCGGCCAGGTCGAAGGATCCCACAGGGTGTTGTTGTGGGTCTTCAGGTCGCCGGTGGCGATATTGGCGATCAGATCGTTGTACCAGCCGCGCATCCAGTCGAGGACGATCTTGGTCTCCAGCGTCCGGGCGGCGGTGCGGCCGAGGGTGGAGTAGAGCGCCTCGATCGGCACGTCGAGGGTTGCCAGCGTCGAATCCACCAGCTCCTGCGTATGGGGCTCGCCTGAGGCGTAGAGCATGAGCACCCGGGCGAGCGGCCCCACTTCCATCGCCTTGCCCTTCCAGCGCGGCGACTTCATCCAGGAATAGCCCTTGTCGACGTCGAGCTGCTCATAGGGCGGTTTCGGGCCGTCATAGGCAAGCTCGGTCTCGCCGGCATAGGGATGCAGCCCGGTACCGGGGCCGCTTTGATACTTGTACCAGGCGTGGTCGACATATTCCTCGATCTCGCCGTCGGTATGCAGATCCACCTCGTGGATCGTCGACAGGTCGCGGTCGAGGATCACCCCGCGCGGCACCAGGAAGCTCGACGGATCCCAGTAATTGCCATTGGTGGGGAAGTCGCCATAGGTCAGGAAATTGCCTACGCCTTCGCCCATCGCGCCCCAGTCCTTGTAGAAGGAGGCGATCGCCAGCGTGTCGGGCAGATAGGCCTGATTCACGAAGGCTTCCATCTTGTCGATCACGTTGGAGACCTCGGCGAGGTCTTCCATGGTCAGCCCGCCATCGGCATTGGGGTCGATCGGGCAGGGCACGCCGCCGACGAGGAAGTTGGGGTGCGGGTTCTTGCCGCCGAAGATCGTGTGCAGCTTGACCGCATCCCGCTGCCAGGCGAGCGCGTCGAGGTAATGGGCGACCGCCATCAGGTTGGCTTCCGGCGGCAGCTTGTATTCGGGATGCCCCCAGTAGCCATTGGCGAAGATGCCGAGCTGGCCCTGTTCGACGAAGACCTTCAGCTTTGTCTTCACATCGGCGAAATAGCCCGGGCTCGACCGCGGGTAGTTCGACAGCGATTGCGCGAGTTCCGAGGTGGCCTTGGGGTCGGCGTCGAGGGCCGACACCACGTCGACCCAGTCGAGCGCGTGCAGGTGGTAGAAGTGCATCACATGGTCATGCACATATTGTGCCGCGATCATCAGGTTGCGGATCAGCTGGGCGTTTTTCGGGATCTCGATCTTCAGCGCATCCTCCACCGAGCGCACCGAGGCCATGCCGTGCACCAGAGTGCAGACGCCGCAGATGCGCTGGGCGAAGGCCCAGGCGTCGCGCGGGTCGCGGTCCTTTAGGATGATCTCGATGCCGCGCACCATGGTGCCGGAGCTGTAGGCTTCGGCGATCTTCGCGCCCTCCATCTGCGCTTCGATGCGCAGGTGGCCTTCGATCCGGGTGATCGGGTCAACGACCAGTCTCTTGTTCATTTCCCCTCTCCTTCGTCGTCAAGGTATTCGGCCATCATCTCGGTGAGACCGGCCACTTCGATATCGTCCATCTCGTTGATTTCGAGCTGGTCTTCGAGAGTGGAATGGCAGAAGGCGCACATGGTGACGATCTTCTCGGGGGCCACGTCCTGGATCTGCTTCTTCTTGCGGCCAAAGGCCTTTTCCTGAAGTTCGCTGGCGCGCTGGTTGGCACCGACCCCGCCGCCGCCGGAGCAGCACCAGTTCATCACGCCGGCATCTTCGGTCTCGATGAAATTGTCGGCCACCATGCCCAGCAGGTTTCGCGGTTCCTGGATGATGCCGCCGCGGCGGGCCACCTGGCAGGGGTCGTGGAAGGTGATCCGGGCATGGTCCTTCTCGCCGTTGACCTTGAGCTTGCCCTCGGCGCGGAAACGGTCGATCAGCTCGATGATATGCAGCACCTCGAACGGGTATTCCTTGCCGAGCAGGTTCGGGCCTTCCCAGCGGATCGCCTGAAAGGCATGGCCGCATTCGGGCGAGATCATCCCCTTGACGCCAAGCTCCTCGGCCACGTCCACCAGACGTTTCACCAGGTTCGCGGCGACGTCGCGGTTGCCGAGCTGGATGCCGACATTGGTGGCCTCGAAGCCCTTGGTCGAGATCGTCCAGCTTTCGCCGGCCTGATCCATGATCCGCGCCACCGAAACGATCATCTCCTCACCGGAGGCGATCTCGTGCGAAGAGAGGTTCAGCATCCAGTTCACGCCGGGCTTGTCGACGTTGATCTTGAGCCCGGTGATCTTCTCGGCCTGTTCGATGCGTTTGGTGAGGGCCTTGGTGAGGTTGCCCATGGGCGAGGTGCCGTCGGTATGGCGCACGGCGGCGCCCATCAGTTCCTTTGGCCCGTGACCGGAAGCCGACATACCTTCGCGCATCTTGCGGATCATCAGGGTGATGTCGTTGCCCACCGGGCAGACCAGCGAGCAGCGGCCACAGAGCGAGCAACTGTCATAGACCAGGTCTTCCCATTCGGTGAGCATCTCGTCATCGACCGTCCTGCCGAGGCCGAGCATCGACTTCACCTTGCCGATCAGGGTGAATTCGTTCTCCCAGATCCGCTTCATCGGTTCGAGCTTGTGGATCGGGGTGTAACGTGCGTCGCCGGTTTCCTTGTAGAACAGGCAGGCCTCGGCGCAGAGGCCGCAGCTCACGCAGGAGGTGAAGAAGCTCGCCACCGGCGCGTCGATCTCCTCACGCAGGGCGTTGAGGCCCCGTTCGAGTGTCGCGGTCATGCATCAGCTTGGTAAAGGGGAAAGCCACCATCAGCAGTTCGGCGGTGAGGATATGGATGCCCATCCACAGGGTCGCGTCGACGCCGAACACCCGGTTGACGGCGATATAGCCGGTGATCAGCGGCAGCACCGAGAGCACCAGCACCAGCCAGTCGTCGAAACGGGTGAGCGCCTTGCGGACGGGGTCGGTCGTGCGGGTGTAAGCCAGGGCGATCGCGGCGATCACGCTGAGCGCGGCGGCGGTTTCGATCAGCGCCTTGTTGAAGTCGAACCATGACAGGCCGATCAGGCTGTCGATCAGCGCGATATGCGCGCCGAGAAACAGAAACGCGATGAAGAAGCCGAGGTGAAACACATAGCCCGCCACATAGGTGACGGGGGCCTCTTTCATCATGCCCTTGCGGGCGAGGGAGCGCGAGAAGATCGTTTTCAGCCCCTGTGCCACCGGGTTGCCCTTGGGCCTGGCGAAATCCTTCTTGCGGCCGAGAATCAGGATCTCGATCACCCGCAGCAGAATGCCGCCGACCATGATCACCAGGGCGATGTTGAAGGCGGGCCCCCGGACCCACATCAGGAAGTCGAAATAGGCGTTGTTCATGATTTTCTCTCCAGATCATGCGCATCGACAACCTCGTGCGCCTTCTCTGCCCTGGATCTGGTCGACCGGGCCAGGGCACCGCCCGCGGCGCCGAGCGCGGCGCCGGCGGCGATGGCGGCATAGCCCGCCTGGCGGTAATCGCCCGCGGGGGCCGACAGCGGCTTGTAGAAGCCGCCGTTGTCCCAGAAATCGGGTTCGGTGCAGCCGAGGCAGGGGTGGCCGGCCTGAATCGGGAAGGAGACGCCGTCGTTCCACTTCACCGTGGCGCAGACCGATTTGGTGGTCGGGCCCTTGCAGCCGAGCTTGTAGAGGCACCAGCCCTTGCGCGCGCCTTCGTCGTCGAAGGTTTCGGCGAATTTGCCCTTGTCGTAGAACGGGCGGCGGTAGCAGCGGTCGTGGATGGTTTCGCCGAAAAACGCCTTCGGCCGCCCGAGCTCGTCGAGTTCGACCGACTCGAGCCCGAGGGCGAGGATCTGGGCGATCACGCTGGTCATCACGATCGGGATCGGCGGGCAGCCGGGGATGTTGATGATCGGCTTGTCGGTGATGATCTCGCTGACGCCGACCGCGCCGGTCGGGTCCGGCTGCGCCTGCGGCAGCCCGCCATAGGCGGCGCAGGTGCCGACGGCGATGATCGCCGCTGCGCCCTTGGCGGTGTCCTTCAGCATCTCGAGGTTGGAGATGCCGGCGACGCAGCTGAACTCCGGGCGCTCGACCGGGATCGAGCCATCAACGATCACCACATATTTGCCCCATTGTTCCTTCATCGCATGTTCACGCGCTTCCTCCGCGGCGTGGCCCGACGCGGCCTGAAGGGTGTGGTGGTAGTCCAGCGAGATCGCGTTGAAGATCAGGTCTTCGAGCGTCGGCGCGTGCGACCGGGTGATCGCCTCGGTGCAGCCGGTGCATTCCTGGAAGCTGAGCCAGATCACCGAAGTGCGCGCGTTTTCGAGCGCGTAGGCGAATTTCGGGGCCAGTGCCGGGGGCAGGGCAAGGGCGCTGGTGAGCGAGGCACAGTATTTCATGAAGCCCCTTCGGCTCACCCCATGGGCGCGCATCAACTCCGGTAGCATGGGTTTGTCTGCCATTTCGCTCCTCCGTGGGGGTTATTTCGACTTGCTGCGGGCCGCAAGATGGGCCTCCAGCCGGGCGAGCCCGTCGCGGGCATCCGGGATCTGGGTTTTCAGGATCTCGGGCACGAATGTGATTTCGACGAAGCGCGACAGCGTCTCGCCGTTCTGGTCGTAGTGGTCGACCCGCCAGACGCCCGGCGTGCCGGTCTCCACCACCTGACTGGTGCCGAGCACCGTTATCGTGGCGCGGATCTCGCCCTCGCCGAGCGCGGCGTCGAGCGCCCGCTCGTCGCCGGCGCTGAAGGGCAAGGCGCCGAGGTCGATGATTGTCGGCGCGCCGGTGTCGAGCAGCCGGGCCAGCGCGGTTGCGATCTCTCTCAGCACCGGGCCGGCATTGCCGGTCGGAACATGCGCCCGAAGCTCCTGGAGCGAATTCACCTGCCCCGATGTCTTCCGATCAGCGCTCACGCCTGCCTCCTCAGATCAGCCTCTTGCCAAAACCGGACCGCCTGGTTTCGGCTGGCAATACCTGCCAACCGGCGGCCGCTGCCGTCTTGATCTGAGTCAATCCATATTGAAATTCCGATGCTTGCATAGAAGCAAATGGTCGCACCGGGGTGGAAAACCTGAGTGTTTTTATCCAGTTAAGCCGCGCTTTGCCGGCCTGCCCGGGGGATGTCAGCCGCGCCAGCGGGCGGCGATCTCGAACACCGCTTCGATGGCGGCCGGCACCGCTTCGGCCACCGCAGGGGTCATCGCCTCGCCAACCCCGAGATGCGCGGGCTGTACCCCCACCAGCGCCCGTTTGTCGGGCATCGCGCCGCGCAGGCGCAGCCCGTCGAGCATGTCGTCAAGCCCGATGTCATGCGGGTTGCGGCCGCGGGTGCGCAGGAAACGGTCCATCTCCGTGCCTTCGAACACCTGCACGGCACCGGCGTGTTGCCTGAGCCAGGCGGCGTCGATCACGATCATCGCATCCGAGTCCTCCATCTCCACCAGCAGCGTGAGGCCCATGGTGCCGCCGTCGAGGGCACGGATACCCAGCGCCTCTGCCCGCGGGTCGCGCGCCACCGCTTCGGCGACGCGAACGCCGACCTGTTCGTCGGTGAGCAGGGTGTTGCCAAGGCCGAGAACCAGGATGTTTGTGCGGTTGTCTTTCATGGCCCCTTGTTACCCGCGGGCGGCGCGCAGCGGCAAGACGCGGGGAGCGCGACAGGTTGTAGCCGGGCGGAAGGGCCGGCTTCGGCCGGAGCAAGCGGGGCGAAACGGCGGAGAATCGTTCACGAATCGGGCGCAATCATTCGGGGCTGGCGCGATTGCTCCGAATCGGGACAGTTTTCCATCACAACTTCAACATTTTTGCTGGTTCTCGCCCGAGATTCGCCCGTTTGGGGGGCAAGGTTTTCTGCGCGGTGGGGCGGAGAAGGAGACGGAAACGAAATCCGCGGAGCAATCCGCATCGCCCCGCTGCTCACGAAATGGGGCCACTTGGGAGAGGCTGAATGCCATGAGGCGTTTATCAGCCGGACGCGTGCGCGCGCTGCTTGTGCACGCGCCGGTGTTATATTGGGCGAGCGCCATCGCCCTTCTTCTTGCCAGCGCGCCCCAGGGCGCAAATGCTGCCAGCGATCTGTTTCTCAGGCCCCGTGGGGGGGCGCCGGCGCCCTCTGGTGCGCAGACCCTTTGCCAGACCTATTCCTGGGCCTGTGCCCGTGGTGCGGGCGTCTCCGGGGAAGAGGCCATGCGGCGGGTGATCGCGGTCAACCGGCAGGTCAACACGTCGGTCCATGCGATCGACGACGACCAGCAATACGGCGTGAGCGAATACTGGGCGCTGCCGACCGCAACCGGCGGCGATTGTGAGGATTTTGCGCTGCTCAAGAAGCGCGAACTGGTGGCCCAGGGGGTTGATCCGCGCAGCCTGCTGATCGCCACCGTGCTCGACCGCGGCCGCAACCCTCATGCGGTGCTGGTATTCCGCTCCGACAGAGGCGATCTGGTGCTCGACAACCTTACCGACCAGGTCCGCAACTGGCGTGAAACCCGCTATGTGTTTCTTCAGATGCAGGATCCCGACCGCCCGACGGGCTGGGTGAACGTGTTTACCAGCGGGTGAGTTGCCGTTGATCTCTGGTTGACGGGGGGCTGAAAAGAGCACGGCGCGCCGGTTGGGCGCGCCGCTCCTGTTCTTGGCAGAGCCGGGCCGGTTCCGGCTCAATCCGGCTTAGCAACCGCAGTCCCAGTCGCCGTCATTGCCGCCCCAGCCGATGCCGTCGTCGTCATCGTTGTTGCCGCCGCCGCCGTTATCGCCGCCGCCGTTGTCGCCGCCGCCGTTGTCGCCGCCGCCGTTGTCGCCGCCGCCGTTGTCGCCGCCGCCGTTCCATTGCCGCCGCCGCCGTTGCCGCCGCCGCCGTTGCCGCCGCCGCCGCCGCCGCCGTTATCGCCGCCGCCGTTGCGGTCGCGGTCATGGTCGTCGTCGTCGTTCCAGTTGTGGGATCCGTTGCTGCCACCGAAGCCGCCGTTGCCGGTCGATGCGGTCTGCACGTTACTCAAAGCGCGGGCAAACCCCGGGCATTGCTGGTCAGTGTCCCGCAGGATCACCTCGAACAGCCGGTGCTTGCGGATGTATTGCAGCATCTGTACCGAAACGACGCGGCAGCCACAGAAGTGGTCGACGACGCCCCGGTAATTCGCCGCAATGTCCAGATCGAGATCAAGCGCACGGCGGGTAAGCTGCAAGTTGCACTCTTCCACGGGCCTGTCGAGCCCGAGAGAGGCGAGGGTGGTTTCTGCCTGTGCGGGGCCGTTGGTTGCCACCAGCGAAGCCGCGACAACAAGACTCCCGAAGAGTCCCTTCATAGTGTTACTCATGTCTACACCTCATGGTACTCATATCTGCTCCTCAACACCGACAAGCCCTTATGCCAGCCTGCGGATTTTCTGGTTTGTTATTGACCCCATTGTAGCGCCAAACACGGCCGTCCGGGAGGCAGCGGCAAAATATTAATTCCGCTGAAGTGTCCATATCGAACATTCCCGGCTGTATAGCCGGGGGGAACCCAATATCTGGGGGCTCAGAGTTGACTTTATCCTACATTTCGTGGGGGTTTGTGTTGGCATTGGGCAACAGTCAGGCATGCTCCCAGCCACTTTTGCCTGTGGCAGAACACACACAGTTCGGCAAAACCGGAGCGGCGCTTCGCAACCCTGCGGGAAAGCAGAATGCTCCGGGGAGCGAATCCGGCGAGGGAAACGGAGCCGCGCTTGCGTCAGATCATTGCGCCGCTGGCGGCGGCATGTCAACGCATTGCCAGTTCCACAGGCGGGAGTCCCCCCGCGAAAGGCGCGCCATGGCCCGCATTGCCACCTACAATGTCGAGTGGTTCAACGCGTTGTTCGACGATGAAAGCTGCCTGCTCGACGACAACGCATGGTCGTCCCGCCAGGGTGTGCGGCGGCACGATCAGCTTGCCGCGCTCGGCATCGTCTTCACCGCGCTCGACGCCGATGCGGTGATGGTGATCGAGGCCCCCGACGACAACCGCAAACGCTCCACCACCCGGGCGCTGGAAAGCTTTGCCGCCGCCTTCGGGCTCAGAACCCGCAAGGCGCTTCTGGGGTTTCGCAACCAGACCCAGCAGGAAATCGCCCTGCTCTACGATCCCGATGTGTTCTCCGCCAGACACGATCCGCTGGGCGAGGAGACCGGCAAGAAAGGGGCGCGCGATGCGCCGCGGTTCGACGGGGTGTTCCGTTTCGATCTCGATACCGATGCCAGCCCCGAGCTCATCACCTTCTCGAAGCCGCCGCTCGAGGTCGATCTGAGCTATCGCGCTACGGGGGCGCATCTGCGGCTTGTCGGGGTGCATGTGAAATCCAAGGCGCCGATCGGGGCGAGGAGCGCCGACGAAGTCATCCGGCTGGCGATCCAGAACCGGCGCAAACAGCTTGCCCAATGCGTCTGGCTGCGCCAGCGGGTCGACCAGTATCTTGCGGCCGGTATGCCGCTGGTGGTGCTGGGCGATCTCAACGATGGCCCCGGGCTCGACGAATACGAAAAGCTGTTTGGCCGGTCGGGGGTCGAGATCGTGCTGGGCGAAAACGGCCACGAGCCGCTCCATGATCCCCATGCCCGCATGGTGCTGAGCCGCCGGGGCGGGGCAAGGCCGGCTACCGCGCGGTTCTATCTGCATCACGAAAAACGCTACATCCAGGCGTTGCTGGACTATGTGATGATTTCAGGCCGGTTGCGCCGGGGCACGGCCCCCAGGTGGCGGATCTGGCATCCGTTCGACGATCCGGCCTGCTACCACCGGCCAGAGTTGCGCGAGGCCCTGCTTGCGGCGTCGGATCATTTCCCGGTCTCGGTCGACCTTGATCTGGGGGTGTTGCACGCCAGCTAGGGTTTTGGTGTCGGGCATCGCCCTGAGGTTGTGCGGCGCAGCTTTCAGGCGTAATTCGGTCAACAAAACCAATACCGGCAGGTGTATTGTTGCCGAGATCGGGACAACAGCGAGGAGGGGCAATATGGGTGCCGTCATCATCGACACGGATCAGACCGGCCAGTACCGGATTGGTGCAGGCGGTTTCGTCTTGCTGACGGAAGAGGCCGCGCTCACTGTCGCGGATACGATCGCCCCGGGCTTCCTCGCCGATACCGACGAGACCTTCACGCTGACCGTTCACGGGCAGGTCCGCACTTTCGGCGCGGCGGTGTCGATGGGGCTCACGGGCGGCAGCGACAGGCTCGGCGCGCTCACGGTGGGCGAAACCGGGCTGCTCCAGGCGCTGACCGATGCCGCGGTCGAGGTGCAGCGCTCCGGCACCCGGATCGACAATGACGGGGCGATCTACGGTGGCCATGCGGGCATTGCCTATGGCGCGGGAGTGGTGAGCGGGCTGCTGTCCAACAGCGGCCGCATCGTCTCGCTGCTGAACAGCGGCATTGCCGCGGCCGGCGGGCAGGGGGACGCAACGGCGGGTCTGTTCCGGATTGTCAACACCGGCCGTATCGAGGCGGCGCGGGACGGGGTGTCGGTGAGCCACGAGAGCCTTGATCTGACCAATCGGGGCGAAATCGTCGCTGCGGACAGCGGTATTGCGGTCAGCGACGATCCGGGCGCGGGCAACGGCCTGACGCTGGTCAATTCCGGCCTGATCCAGGGCGGGGACGCGGCCGTTGACGCAACCGGGCAGGCCGATGCCCTGACCAACAGCGGCACCCTGCAAGGGGCGGTGCGCCTGGGCGGGGGCGACAACGGCTTTGTCAATTCCGGGACGGTCACCGGCACGGTCTCGGCGGGCACGGGGGCCGACAGGCTGGAAAACACCGGTGTGGCCGCGGCGCTGGCGCTTGGCGACGGCGCCAACGGCGTGACCAATGCGGGCCGCATCGCCAGCCTCGCCACCGGCAGCGGCAAAGATGCTTTCACCAACGAAAGGGCAGGGGTCGTGACCGGCACGGTCACGCTCGGCGGTGGCGCGGATCGTGTCGTCAACCACGGCACCCTGTCTGCGGGGCTGGACCTCGGGGAAGGTGACGACAGGCTGATTTCCAGCGGGACCATCACCGGCACCGTCGTTCTTGGCGAGGGCAGCAACCGGGTGCGGATCACCGGCGAGCTGTTTGGCGACCTGCTCGCGGGCGATGGCCGGGATATTGCCAACCTCCACGGCCATGTCGGCGGCAACATCCGCCTCGGGGGCGGCGCCGACCGGCTGCACAGCGGTGGCGTGATCACCGGCGAGGTTGACCTCGGCACCGGTGACGACGTGCTGCGGCTGGGGCCAGGGGCCACCGCCCCGCTGGACCGGATCGACGGTGGCGCCGGGTCCGACAGGCTGCTCACCTTCGTTGCCGTGGAAGACGTGTTCAACTTCGAGCTTGTCGACCTCAAGGGCAATGCCGATCTGTCTTTCACCGGCGATGACCTGGCCTGCACCATCCATGGCAACAGCGGGGCCAACGAGATCGACGGCGGCGGCGGGCCCGATACGCTGTCTGGCTGGAACGGGGCCGATACCCTGATCGGTGGCTGGGGGCACGACACGCTCCATGGCGGGCGCGGTGCCGATACGCTGATCGGCGGCAAGGGCAACGACAGGCTGCACGGCGGGCGCGGCCATGACGTGCTTGTGGGCGGGCGCGGTGCCGACAGGCTGATCGGTGGCAACGGGCGGGACGTGTTCGCCTACGACACCGCTGCCGACAGCCGGATGCAGACGCCCGATGTGATCCTCGGCTTTCAGCGCGGGCTCGACGTGATTGATCTTTCGGAGGTGGCGGAGGGCGGGATCAACTGGCTCGGCAAGACGTTCTTCACCGGGTCCGGCGCTGCGGAAGCGCGCTTCAACGCTGATGAAAACGGCGCCTGGATCCGGGTCGATGCCGATGGTGACGGCCGGGTCGACATGAACATCGTGCTGCCGGGTGTCGACGCCCTTTCGGCCTCCGACTTCCTGTTCTGACCCTTTGCAAACCGCCTGTCCCCACCCATATCTCTCTCATGACCAGACCGACAGCCTCCCGCCCCGCCCTTCGTTCTGCCGCGCTTGCGCTCGCAATCGCCCTTGTTGCCACGCCGCTGGCCGCGGACAGCAGCGAAACCTCCCCCTCCAACCCGGAGCTTGCCGAGGGGGTCGAGATGCTGTCGGAGGGCTTCAGGAAGATGTTCCGCGGGCTCATGGACGAGCTGGAACCGGCGGGCGAGGCGGCAGAGCAGGGGTGGAACGATCTTGTCGACTGGCTGGGCGATCTCTCGGCCTACGAGGCGCCGGAGCAATTGCCGAACGGCGACATCATCATCCGCCGCAAGCCTGATGCAGAACTGCCTGAGCCGCACACCGATCTCTGACCCCGGTCCGCCGCTCACCCGGCCCGAACGCTACCGCCGCCGTGTGACCACCGTATCGGCCTCAAGCGCCTGGGCCAGCGCCTGAAACCGGTTCCGCGCCACCTCGCCATACAAATCCGAGGCCCCCGGCATCACCGTCAGATGCAACTCGCGCTTTTTCGGCCGCCACAGCAATTGCGCCTGTTCGGCGGGTCTGGTCATCGACAGCATCGCCCCGAAGCGCATTGCCTTGCCGAGCACCTCGGCGCGGGTCTGTTCCGCTTCCGGCAGCACCGCAAACATCTCCGCCAGATGGGATTTCGCCCGGCTGTTCTTGTAGCGGTGCAGGAGCGCCAGCCCGAGAAACACCCGTTCCTCATGGGTGAGCCCGCCAAGATTGGCCCGGGTCGCGGTCTGGAAGGCATCTTCGTGGCGGTAATCCGGGTGCCCGCGCCAGCTTACATCGTGCAACAGGCAGGCGGCCTTGACGATCCGGAGCCGCGCGGGGCTGGCGCGATTGTAAAGCGGACGCAGAAACGCGAAGAGTTCGGCGCCGAAACCGGGCAGGCGCGCGTCTTTCTGCTCGATGAACCGGCAGGCCTCGATCAGCGGATCGCGTGAGCGCAGCCGCGCGGGCATCTGTTCATAGAGCAGCCCTTCGCGGATGCCATAGGCCGAGATCGCAATCTCCTTCGGGCGGAAGGTCTGGATCAGCCGTTTCAGCACCTGCGAGGCCACCGGCACCAGGTTCATCCGTCCGGCGGAGGTGGCGGTTTCGGCGCGCAGCGCTTCAAGGTCGGACCGTTCGATCCAGTCGAGGGTTTTCTTCAGGCCCTTCGGGGTCATGCGGTATTCGTGCAGCACATGGAGCGGATAGCCCCGGCGCAGCATGTCGAGCCTGGCGATCGCCCGCCAGGAGCCGCCGACGAGATAGAGCCGCTTGTGGCCGGTGCCGACCTCGGCCGCGAGCCCCTCCATCACCGTCCTGATATGGGCCTTCAGCGCCTTCTTGCCCCCCTTGAGGCTTTGCAGCTTCAAAGGCCCGAGCCCGGAGGTGACCCGCTTGCCGACCTTGCCGCCGCCGATCCGGGCCAGCTCCATCGAGGCGCCGCCGATATCGCACATCAGCCCATGGGCTTCCGGCCAGCCGAGCAGCACCCCCTGCGCCGACAGCCGCGCCTCCTCCTCGCCGTCGATGACGAAAAGCCGGATGCCGGTTTCCTTTTCGACCTGATCGCGGAAGGCCGGGCCGTCCTTTGCGTCGCGCACCGCGGCGGTGGCGACGGCGGAGAGCGGCGGCAGGTTCATCGCCCTGGCCACCAGCCTGAAGCGGCGGATGGCGGTCAGGGCGCGGGCCCTGCCCTCGGGGTTGAGCCTGCCGGTCTCGCCGAGCCCGGCGCCGAGGCCGCAGAGCACCTTTTCATTGAAGAAATAGGCCGGGCTGCGGGCGGCGCCATCAAACACCACGAGGCGCACCGAGTTCGAGCCGACGTCGAGCACGCCGACGCGGCTGAGCGCCCGGGCGTCCGGGTCTTCGAACAGCGGGCGGCCGAACGGCCCGCAATCGCGATCGTCATTGGCGTCCATGATTCCCCCGCAGCCTTTGCGGCCCGGTTATGGCAAGCAGACCCTGCCCGGGTCAATCGGCCACAACGGGTCCGGGCGGGGTGCGGCCCCCGCCTCAGTCGTGGCTGTGGGTCAGCTCCGGCACATCCGCCGCCCCCGCCGAGCCGCGGCCCGAGAGCGAGGGGTTCTCCATGAAGAACCGGTGGCAGTTGAACGGCTGGTCGAGCGCGGTGAGGTCGGGGCGCAGGAAGCTGCCGTCGGGCTGCATCACCCAGGACTGCGCCACGTCATGCAGGTTTGCCGCCATGATCTGACTGACGATCTGCGCCTTCACCGTGTCGTTCTTGACCTCGACGAGGGTTTCCACCCGGCGGTTGAGGTTGCGGCCCATCCAGTCGGCCGAAGAGATATAGACCCGCGCCGCGCGGGACGGCAGCCCCTGACCGTTGCCGAAACAGACGATCCGGCTGTGTTCGAGAAACCGCCCGACGATCGACTTCACCCGGATATTCTCGCTGAGCCCCCTGATCCCGGGCCGCACCCCGCAGATGCCACGCACCACGAGGGTGATCTTCACCCCGTGCCGGGAGGCGTCATACAGGGCCTCGATCACGTCCTTCTCGATCAGCGAATTCATCTTCGCCCAGATCTCCGCCGGCCGCCCGGCCTCGGCATGGCGCGCCTCTTCCGCGATCCGCTCGATCAGGGTCGATTTCAGTGTCATCGGCGAGATTGCCAGGCTTTCGAGCTTGTCGGGCTGGGCATAGCCCGACAGATAGTTGAACACCCGCGTGGCATCGCGCCCCAGCGCCAGATCGCAGGTGAACAGCGACAAATCGGTGTAGATCTTCGCGGTGATCGGATGATAATTGCCGGTGCCGAAATGGGTGTAGGTCACCAGTTCGTCGCCCTCGCGGCGCACCACGGTCGAGATCTTGGCGTGGGTCTTGTAATGCATGAAGCCGTAGACCACATGGGCGCCGGAGCGTTCCAGCCGCCGCGACTGGCGGATATTGGCGGCCTCGTCGAACCGGGCCTTGAGCTCCACCAGCGCGGTGACAGACTTGCCCGCCTCCGCCGCCTCGCAGAGCGCCGAGACGATCGGCGAATTGCGGCTGGTGCGGTAGAGCGTCTGCTTGATCGCCACCACGTCCGGGTCCTGCGCCGCCTGTTCGAGGAAACGCACCACCAGATCGAAGGTTTCGTAAGGATGGTGCAGCAGCATGTCCTTCTGGCGGATCGCGGCGAACATGTCGCCGTTGTGGTCCTCGAGCCGCTCCGGCACCCGCGGCACATAGGACGGCCAGAGCAGATCGGGGCGTTCGTCGAGCACCAGCTCGCTGAGATCCGCCTTGCCGATAAGCCCGGCGATCTCGACCACCTCGTCATCCGACACATGCAGCTCGCGGCGGATCATCCGGGCGAGGTTCTCGGGGGCATGGGCGCTGATCTGGAGCCGGATCACATCGCCCCGGCGGCGCCGTTTCAGCGCGGTCTCAAACTCGCGCACCAGATCTTCGGCCTCGTCTTCGACCTCCATGTCGCTGTCGCGCAGCACCCGGAAGGCGCAATTGCCGGTGAGCTCGTAGCCCGGGAACAGCTTGCCGATGAACATCAGCAGCAGGTCTTCGAGCGGCAGGAACCGCGCCTGCCCGGGGCCCGCGGGCAGCCGCACGAACCGGTCGATCTGCGCCGGGATCGGCAGCAGCGCCTGAAGGCGCCGGCCATTGTCGGCGCGGGTGAGCTCCAGCGCCAGCGCGAAGCCGGTGTTGGGGATGAACGGGAAGGGGTGCGCCGGGTCGACCGCGAGCGGCGACAGCACCGGGAAGACCTGCCGCAGGAACACGTCTTCGAGGTAATCGAAATCGCTCTCGGCGAGGCTGTCGCGGTTGCACAGCACGATGCCCTCGGCGCGCATCTCGCCCAGAAGCCCGCGGAACACCTCATGCTGATGCGCCATCAGGCGCCGCGCGTCGGCGTGGATCTTCACCAGTTGCTCGGGCGCGGTCAGCCCGTCGATCGAGGTGGTGGAACTGCCCTCATGCGCCAGTTCGCGCAGCCCCGCGACCCGGACGGTGTAGAATTCGTCGAGATTGGTGGCCGAGATCGAGACGAACCGCAGCCGTTCGAGCAGCGGCACCCGGGGGTTTTCGGCTTCTTCCAGCACCCGCCAGTTGAAGCTGAGCCAGCTGAGCTCGCGGTTGAAGAACCGCTTCGCCCCGGCGGTGTCTTCGGGCGGCAACTCCACCGGCTCGGGGAAGGTGGCCTTGAGGAAATCGGGTTCGATATCCGGGCGGGCGGGGAGGTTGCCGGGGGTGTCGGGCTGGGTCATGGGTCGGATCCCGTCTCTGGTTGGGGCTGTGTCACAAGAAATATGCGCCCGGGCGGGGGGGGCTGTCCAGCGGGGCAGGCGGTTTCGCCCGCGCGTGGCTTTTGGGAAGGCCTTTGGAAAAGGCGTTGGCAGCGGGTTCAGGTTTCGGCGCCGAACAGCACCCGCCCGGCCAGCTCCACGCTCACCTTGCTGCCCTCTGCCAGCGCCGCCGCGTCGAGCCGGGCGACCGCCTCGCCCGCCGCCGCCAGCGAACGGTCGAGACGCCGGGTAAGATAGCTCACCACCCGCGGGCTGACCCCGATCTGGCGGTCGGCGAAGAGCTTGACGATCACCGCCGCCAGCAGCGCGTCGTCGGGCGGGTCGATGCGCACCAGCCGGGTGCCGGACATGCGGCTTTCAAGGTCGGGCAGGGTGAGCCCCCAGCGCCCCGGCGCGTCGCGCGCGGTGAGGAGCAGGTGTCCGCCCGCGGCGAGCACGAGATTGTGCAGATGAAACGCCGCCTGTTCGCGGGTGGGGTCTCCGGCGAGGGTGTCGGCGCCTTCGAGGGCGATGTTGTGCCCCTCAAGGGCGGCAAGGCCGGTGCCGTCCAGCCTGCGCGCCTCGACCACCTCGGCCCCCGCAAGCCCGGCCCAGACCTGAACCAGATGGCTCTTGCCCGCCCCCTCCGGCCCCACCAGCAAGAGCTTGCGCCCCGGCCAGCCCTGCCATTGCTCGATGGCGTCGAGCGCGGAGGCATTGCTGTCGGAGACGAAGAAATCGCCCCGTCCCCGTGCCGTGCGGTGGGGGAGGTCGAAGGCCAGTTGCCGTGCCATCTCAGCCCGCACCCGTCTCGGTGTTGGTATCGGGGCCGTCATCGGCGCTGGCATCGGGGCCGTCATCGGCGCCCGCATCGGGCGCGCCGGCCACGGCCTGCTGCGCCGCCTTGCCCTGATACAAAAGCCCCTCCTGATAGCGTTCCAGCAGGAACCGCACCAGCACGCCGATCACCGCCGCCACCGGCACCGCCACCAGCATGCCGACGAAGCCGAACAGCGAGCCGAAGGCCGACAGCGCGAAGATCAGCCAGACCGGATGCAGCCCGACCGACTGCCCGACAAGGTTGGGCGACAGGATATTGCCCTCGATGAACTGGCCGAAGAAGAACACCGCCGCCACCGCGACGATCCACCACCATTCGCCCCAGAACTGGAATACCGCCAGCCCGATCGACAGCGCCCCGCCAACCAGCGCGCCGATATAGGGGATGAAGGTCAGAAGCCCTGCGGTGGCGCCGATCACCAGACCGAAGTTGAGCCCGATCAGCATCAGGGCGATGGCGTAGAAGGCGCCAAGGATCATGCAGACGGTCAGCTGGCCGCGCACGAAGCTGGCGAGGGTCTGGTCGATCTGACGGGCAATCTCGCGGATCGCCGGGGCATGGTCGCGCGGCAGAAGCTCGTCGACCGCGGCCACGGCGCGGTCCCAGTCGTAAAGCATGTAGAACGAGACCACCGGCACGATCACAACCAGCATCACCACGTTGAAAACCCCCATGGCCGAGCTGAACAGGGCATTGACCAGCTCGCCGCCGCGCTCCTGCACCCAGGCGCCAAGCTCGCTCAGCGACTGGCGCAGGGTGCTGTCCTCGTCCATCAGCGAGGGGAACCGTTCTGTGAGAAAGGTCTGGGCGTCTTCGGCGAGTTTCGGCGCGTGGTTGACCAGCTGTGCCGCCTGCGCGACCAGCGAGGGCACCACAAGCAGCACCAGCAGCACGAAGACCAGCACCCCGACAAGAGAGATCAGGATAGTCGCACCCAGCCGCGTCATGCCCCAGTCTTCCAGCCGGTCGGCGATCGGGTCGAGGAAATAGGCCAGCGCCCCCCCGATCACGAAGGGCAGGATCACGTCGCCCAGCACCCAGAGCAGGAGCAGAAAGGCCACCGCGGCGAGCGACCAGTAGCGAAGTTGCAGCGACACGGGCAGGGCCATCGGGCGTCCTCGGGGTTGGGATCTTGCGGCAGTTTGCCGGTTTGCGCGCCGGTTGCAAGCTGGTCTCCGGTGGCGCCGCCGCGTCTGAGTATTTGCACCAGGAAAAGGGGGCGGGCTTGCCGGGGGGGAGAGGCTCGGCTAGTGAGGCGGGCGACGTGAAACAAAGCTGCGAGGCTCCCATGCGCCTGTCCCGCTATTTCCTGCCGGTTCTGAAGGAAAACCCCGCCGAGGCGCAGATCGCCTCGCATAGGCTGATGCTGAGGGCGGGGATGATCAAGCAGCAGCAGGCGGGGATCTATTCCTGGCTGCCGCTGGGCTTCAAGGTGCTGCGCAAGATCGAGACCATCGTCCATGAAGAGCAGATCCGCGCCGGCCATGTGCCGATGCTGATGCCGACGCTGCAACCGGCCGATCTGTGGCGCGAGTCGGGCCGTTATGACGATTATGGCGAGGAGATGCTGCGGATCACCGACCGGCACGGGCGCGACATGCTCTATGGCCCCACCAACGAGGAGATGATCACCGACATCTTCCGGTCCCATGTGGGCAGCTACAAGGATCTGCCGCTCACGCTCTACCACATCCAGTGGAAATTCCGCGACGAGGTGCGGCCGCGTTTCGGGGTGATGCGGGGGCGTGAGTTCTTCATGAAGGACGGCTACAATTTCGACCTCACCTATGAAGACGCTCTGCACGCCTACAACCGCCACATGGTGAGCTATCTGCGCACCTATGAGCGCATGGGGCTGAAAGCGATCCCGATGCGCGCGGCCGCCGGGCCGATCGGCGGCGACAATACCCATGAGTTTCTGGTGCTGGCCGAGACCGGCGAATCGGAAGTGTTCTACGATGCCGCGATCACCGATCTGACCCTGGGCGACCGCGAGATCGACTTCGATGACCGCGACCAGATCGCCGGGATCTGCACCGAATGGACCACGCCCTATGCCCGCACCGACGAGACCCATGACGAGGGCGTGTTCGCCGGGGTGCCGGAGGAGCGCCGCAAGACCTCGCGCGGCATCGAGGTCGGGCAGATCTTCTACTTCGGCACCAAGTATTCCGAGCCCATGGGCGCGGTGGTGCAGGATGCCGAGGGCAACAAGGTGCCGGTCCATATGGGTTCCCATGGGATCGGCGTGTCGCGGCTGGTGGGGGCAATCATCGAGGCCAGCCACGATGAGGCCGGCATCATCTGGCCCGAGGGAGTGACGCCGTTCCACGCCGGGATCGTCAACCTGCGCCAGGGCGACGCGGCGACCGACGCGGCCTGCGAGGCGCTTTACACGGCGCTGGAAGGCGCGGGGCTCGAGCCGCTCTATGATGACCGTCCCGAGCGCGCCGGGGCCAAATTCGCCACCATGGACCTGATCGGCCTGCCCTGGCGGATCACCGTCGGCCCGCGGGGCCTGAAAAACGGCGTGGTGGAGCTGACCTCGCGCCGCACCGGCGAGTCGGAAGAGCTGACACCCGAGGCGGCGGTGGCGCGGCTGGTGGAGATCTACGCGGATCATCGCTGACATGCGCGGCACCGGCCCGGCGCCTGCCCCTGCGTCTGGCCCTTTGCCCGGCCCGGCGTCCGGCCTCGCCTACGGGTTTGCCTTCGTCGCCTTCCTGGCGCACAGTCTCGAGGAAGTGTTCGGCGGCCTGCCCGCCTGGGCGGAAGCGCGGGGGAGCGGTGTGACCGAGGCGCAATTCGCCACCGCCGCCTGTGGCCTTGCCTGCGCGGCCGGGGCGCTGCTTCTGTTCGGGTGGATCCGCCCGCTGCTCATACCGCTTCAGATCGCTGTTGCCATGCTCGCAGGCGCCTTTCTGGCCAATGCGCTGTCGCATCTCCTGGGCAGCCTTCTCGCCCGTGCGGTCATGCCCGGGCTGTGGACCGGGCTCTGCCTGCTCGGGCCCGGCGCCGGCTGGCTGCTCACCTGCCTGCCGCTCGCGGCGCGCACCAAAGCGCGTGCCGCGCTCGCAGGTGCAGGGTTGATGCCGCTGCTGGCGGCGGGGGCCCTCTGGCTCGCCGCCTGAGCGACCGCCCGCGCCCGGCCCGCCCTGTCCCTCCTGCCCCTTGACCGTCCCGCCCGCGGCCCCCATCCTCGGGGCAAAATGAAAAACACGAGGCAGAGATGCGGATCCTGGCAACGGCAGGGGCGGTAGCGGGCGCGGTGGCGCTTTCGCAATTCCCGGAGTTTTCCCAGCAATATGTGCAGCGCCTGTCGGGTGCGGTCGACGAATTGCGCGCCGTCACCATCGCCTTCGACAGCGCCGCGCGGATCGGCGGGCTCAGCCGCGAAGACGCGCTGGGCGAGTTGCGCGGCAGCGAATTCGGCGACCGGTTTTCCGACGACATGCGCGGCCGGATCCACCGCTACGAACGGCTCAACGCCGACTACCAGGCGCTCGCCAGCGCCGCGCCCCTGCAACGGCTCTCCCGTGCCTGGCACATCCGCGATGCCGAGCTGGTCAGCCGGACGTGGGAGGATTTCCGCCCCGCCGTGCCGGTCACCACCGAAGGGCTGACCTTCGCGGGGATCGGATACGCTGGCGGCTGGCTGCTGGTCTCGCTCGTGCTCGCCGTAGTGTTCAGGCGCCGTTTGCGCTGGGCCTGAACCCTTGGGGGACCGGGCTGCCGGCGCGGCTTTGGCATATAGCGTTTGACGAAATACCTGACACAAAAAGCATCACCTAAAGCGTTGAAATTTTTGATTTCAGGCAGCGTTAGGTGATTCAGGTTTTTCGCATAACGCTTTAGAGTTATTCCCGATCAGGCTGAATCGTTGGATTCCCAAGTGCGGCGATTTCTGATTCCCTTTGTCGTATTCCAGGCAGGAGGATGGCGAGATGGGGCGACCGTATTCACACGATCTGCGGGCGCGGTTTGTAGC
>PDWJ01003088.1_pt1 | contig 55663 bp, 54 predicted proteins | sample 1430881 | NCBI WGS metagenome assembly PDWJ01 (sample SAMN01162460, study PRJNA174530) | Oral metagenome, whole genome shotgun sequencing project. | biome: Marine environment; feature: Marine mammal; material: Swab sample of the gingival sulcus; isolation source: swab sample of gingival sulcus...
GTGCGATGTCGGCATCCTGGTCCTGCATGTCTGAGACCCCATCCAAGCCCTATTTCTGGTGATATTCTTTATACCATTCCACAAATTTCGCAATGCCAGCACGAACCGGCGTATTCGGACGATAACCCGTAAGAGCGTATAAAAGATCCGAACTGGCCCATGTGCCGGGGACATCGCCCTTTTGCATTTCCATCATGTTCTTTTTGATTTCAAAGCCAAGCGCATTTTCAATTTCGGCGATGAAATCCATCAGCTGCACTTTTTCGCCATTGCCGATATTGACCACACGATAGGGGGCCGCGGGGCTCAGGCTGTCGCCTTCGGCGATTTCGCTGGGGTCCGAGGGCTCAACAGGTGGTGTGTCGATCAGCAGGCGGATCGCGTGGACGAGGTCTTCGACATAGGTAAAGTCGCGGGCCATTTTGCCGTAATTGTAAACGTCGATCGCTTCGCCATCCAAAGCGGCGCGCACGAATTTATACAATGCCAGATCCGGGCGCCCATATGTGCCGTAAACCGTGAAAAAGCGGAACATCGTGGTCGGGATTTTCCACAGATGGGCATAGGAATGCGCCATGCTTTCATTGGCTTTTTTCGTCGCAGCATAGAGCGTCAGCGGGGTGTCTACCTTTTGTTGCTCGTCAAAGGGCATTTCGGTGTTGGCACCGTAAACCGATGAGGTCGAGGCCATCAGCAGGTGGCCGACCTCCAATTCGCGCGCACATTCCATCACGTTGAAGGTGCCGATCAGGTTGGCTTCGATATAAGAGCGCGGATTTTCAAGGCTATAGCGCACCCCGGCCTGTGCCGCGAGGTGAACGATGGCGTCAGGGTTTGCCTCGGTGATGGTTTTGTGCAGCAGATCGAAATCTTCCAGCATCCCTTCCACAGCCCGAAAACCGGGGTTTTGCAGCAGCATCTGGTGGCGGCGGCGCTTGAGGTTGACATCGTAGTAATCGGTCATGCCGTCATATCCGACGACGTGAAACCCCTCATCCAGCAAATGACGGGCCAGGTGGAAGCCAATGAAGCCGGCAGTGCCGGTGACCATGATGGTGCGCGGTGAGGTATTTTCGGTCATATCGTATCCTTAAAGAGGGAAATGGTGCGTTCCAATATGTTGCCGGGAAGAAACAGCGTTTCTGACCGGGCCTTGCCAGCCTGCCCCATGGCGTGGAGCTTGTCCGGGTTCAGCAAAAGACTATTGAGCTTGTCTAACACCTCGTTGCCGGGTGGATCAATGTTGTCGCTCAAGATGAGGCCGGTGATGCCGTCCTGGACGATCTCTTCGGTTCCGCCCGCCGGAGTGGCCAGAACAGGCAAACCGCTGAGCTGTGCTTCGATAATGACATTGGGCAAACCTTCCATCCGTGCCAGATGCATCAACAGATCGGCGTTATGCATGAAATAGCCGACATGGCTGCGGGCACCGGCCAGAAAAATGCGATCCTGCATACCGGCGGCCTCGACCATCACCCGGCATTGGGCCAGCTCGACCCCGGCCCCGACGATGACAAAACGGATATGGCTGTTCTGACGGGCCAGCTCCATGGCTGTTTCAATCCAGAATTTCGGGCGTTTGTTGTGATCATAACGAAACACACCCAGAACCGTTTGCGTGCATTGCGGCGAGCGGGCGCAGACGTCTTCCCACCATTCCTCGTCCTGTGGTGTGCCGTCGGGCAGGATCGGAGGCGTGGCATTATAGATCACCTGAATGGCACCGTTTTCCATCCCCAGCCATTCTTCATAGCTGCGGGCACTGGAATTATTGTTCGCCGAAAACCGAACCCGTGTCTGGGTGGCCAATGTCTTAAACAGAACCGGCATATGCTGGCGCATCAATTCTGGCCGCATATTGGGGGGTTTGCCGCGGAATGAGGCAATGATACAAGGCACACCGGCCGCCAATGCCGCCAGCGCAGAGGCCATCACGCCACCATCCTGCCACAGATAGGCAACCTCGGTTTCGTTTTCGCGGAAATACTGGATCAGCTTGCAGGTGTTCTCCATCAGATCGCGGGGCATCAATTCCAGCAGATCGCGAAATTCCTGATCAATATAGGCCGGCAGATCCTCAACCCCGACCATCGGCGTATCGACCAGCGTTGTGACATCAACCTCGGCTTCTTGCAGAACCGGCAGGAAGAAATCCGATGAGGTGGCCGCGTTAACATGCCGGACGCAAACCCGGATGTCGCCGGCCAGTTTGGTGCCGTTGATATGGCCGCTCTCGCGCCGGGCGGTATGCATCGCCGTGGCAATCCGGGTCAGCTGACGCTCGGCCCCGCCGGCGCCCAATTGCCCGGTGAAAAAAACCACATTGCCCAGACGGCCTTCGGGGCTGCGCGGCCGGACAGGATAAGATTGGGCCAGAACCGCCAGACGTGCGATGATATCATCACGATCGACCAGTTCAGAGCCCGACATGACCTGAGATTTCTGCTCAATCGCATCAATCATCTTTTGCTGCGATGCCGAAAGTTTGAGATCCTCAGGCAGGGCATTTACCTGCTCAAACGCTTCGTAAAAACGCCCCTGATCATAGAGCGAACGGATATAGCTCAGACGCAAGGGGGCCGCATCGGGAAGGCGCGACAGCATCGGCCGGATCCAGGCATCGAGATCGTGAAACAGCTGCAATTCGTGCATGGCCATGACCATGCGTTGACCTTCACAGATGTCGGTGTCGCTGTTGGGCAGCAGGTGGCGCAGGCGGATCATGCCTTCTTCGGCCTGTTTTTCCCTGAGATACCAACGCATCAGCATCCGCAGCGGCATATCGTGATCGTGCAGCAAAACCTGCATCCCCGACCAAAAATCGAGCATCCCATCCTTGAAACGCTGCTTTTCGACCAAGGTCGCACATGCCAGCACAAAATTCGTATCAAGGCGGGCGGTTTGCAGCACGGGTAGAAAGCGTTTTAACCCGGCCAGAGCCTCATCGGGGGTGCAGGGAGATTTGGAAAGCGCTGTGGCGTCTTTCAGAATATCTTCCGGAACCTCAGGCCCGGTATCGCGTTGCAAAACTAGAGCATTAGGATCGAATATCATCAATTTACTCGCAATCGTATTTCTGCCTGATCGTATCTGCCTGTGGCACAACCCCGGCCATCAGCCCGGGCGTGTCAGTCTTAGTGTGTCATCCTAGTTTAAAGAACCAAAAGTGTGAAGTGCGGCCCACAGTTTTGGAACAGCCCCAAAAGCACACCTGCGAGAAATAACAACACATGCCCCAAAAAACAAACAATAAATACAACTGCAAAAATAATAGAAATCAAAAACATAGAAACCGGCAAATAAATGAAAACGGAAAACGCAGTAGGGCGGAATCGATCCCCCGAGATTGCGGGTTTTGGCCGCTTGCAGCGGTTGGTTTCTATTTTGTGTGTGGGGGGGCGCATTGCGCCAATTGGCTTGCCGGGTGGGTTGCGCTGACAGGTTTTGACCCGGTTCAGCGCAACCGCTGTTGTTGTCGTTTATAGCGACAAATCGCCGAACACATCGGCATAGGCATTGCGCAGATCGCGTTTCAGGATCTTGCCGCTGGCGTTTTTGGGCAGAGCATCGACGATTTCGACATGCTTGGGCGCCTTGAAGTGGGCCAGCTCTTCGCGGCAATACTGCATGATCTCATCGGCGGTCAGCTCAACCCCTTCTTTGGGCACCACCACAGCCACCACACCTTCGATCCAGCGCGGGTGGAACACGCCGAAAACGGCCACCTCGGCCACGGCAGGGTGATGAAAGATGCTTTCCTCAACCTCGCGGCTGGCCACGTTTTCGCCGCCGGTTTTGATCATGTCTTTCTTGCGGTCAACGATGTAAAGATAGCCATCCTCGTCAAACCGCCCCAGATCGCCGCTGTGGAACCAGCCATTGCGGAATGCCTCATCGGTTTTCTCGGGGTCTTTGTAATATTCGGTGATCAGATGCGGGCTGCGATGCACGATCTCGCCAACTTCGCCCACCGGCATCGGGTTGTCATCATCATCCACCACTAGGGTTTCCACATTCAGCGCCGGCCGCCCGGCCGAGCCCAGTTTGCGCATTTGATCCGCCGGCTTCAGGATCGTGGCCAGCGGGGCCATTTCGGTCTGCCCATAGAAGTTGAACAGCCGCATCTTGGGCAGGCGCCGCGCCAATTCTTCGATCACCGCGGTGGGCATGATCGACGCGCCGTAATAGCCCGCATTCAGGCTGCTCAGATCGCGCTTGTCAAAATCGGGGTGCCGCAGCAGGCCGATCCAGACGGTGGGCGGGCAGAACAGCTTGGTCACGCCATGCTCTTCGATGGCGGCCAGCATTTCGGCGGGGTCAACCTTGTCATGGAGGATCGAGGTCACCCCCAGATAAATATCCGGGCTAAGGAAGCAATCCAGCTGCGCACAATGGAACAGCGGCAGGCAGTGCAGAGACACTGCGTCTTCGACCATCTCGCCGTCAATGATACAGCTGGAATACTGGGCATAGAGCGACCCCGAGGTGATCATCGCCCCTTTGGGCCGCGATTCGGTGCCGCTGGTATACATCATCTGGATCGGGTCATCGCTGCTGACTTCGTGCCAGACCGAGCTGTCATCGGGGTAGTCCAGAATCTCCGAGATGGGCCGCCAGTGATCGGAAACCTCGGTGCCGGAATGGGGGATCACATAGCGGGGCATGTCTTTGTCCAGCCGGTTCAGCGCGGCATCGGCAATGTCGCACAGCGCATCCTGCGCCAGAATCATCGACGAGCCGGAATGATCAAGAATATAGGCCACATCCGCAGCATTGAGCATAAAGTTCACCGGCGTCGTCACCGCCCCCAGCCGGGTCAGCGCAAAACGCAGCACCACAAAGCTGCGGTTGTTATGGCTGAACAGCGCCACCCGGTCGCCTTTGGTCACGCCCTGTTCGGCCAGCGCATTGGCGGCGCGGTTTACGGCGCGGTCCAGATCGGCAAAGCTGTCGGTGTGGCCTTTGTAGATCAGCGCGGTTTTGTTCGGCATCCGCGCGGCGGTGCGGTGCAGAATATCGTTCAGCTGCTGGCCGCGGGCGCGGCGGATCAGTGGATCGGTGTGCATTGTCATCCTCCCGTTGAAGCTCACGCCGGGGCCAATACATTCCCCAAGCGCTTTCGGTCATTTCGGCCCGGCTACAAAACACCAAAAGGGGCGGTGATGTCAAAGGCGCTTTTGCGAAATGTCGATTTGCGGGATGATGGCCAAGTGTTCGTGTATCAGCGCGCAGCCCGGCTGATCGGCCGGGCGGGGCAGATCAGGAGGCTGCAACCTTATGCAGAACTCATTTCTTCTTGGCAGGCAAGCCGTCATGCACCGCCCGGGCAAAACCGGCTAGACGCGGCGCATCCTCGAGTATTTCAGCCGGGATCATAAAGCTGGGCTTGGCCCCTTCATAGGCCGGGGCAAGCGTGATCTGCGGCTCCAGCGCCCGGGCCTGATCGGTCACTTTCAGAAACAGCGTATCATCGCAAATCACGCCAATGAATTTCCCATCACAATAAAGGCCATATTCGCCAAACATTCTCCGGCTGGAGATATCGCCCGCCCCGCCCAGCTGTTCGCAAATATAGTCTACGGTCTGTTGTTGCGACGCCATCTGTGCTCTCCTTGCCGGGTCATCCACGACCCCATTCTATCACAGCAGTTCCCAAAAGAAACCGGCCTCACAGTTGGCCGGCGAGCGTTTCCAGCATTTCAGAAAACCGCTTATCCGTGGCGCGCAATTCTGACCACAACAGGATGATATCCGCCGAGGCATGGGGGGTTGAAATCGGGCGGGTGACCAAGGGCGTGCCGTCATAGCTGACATTGCCCGGCGGGCACGAATAGCTGATGCCGATGCCCGCTCCATGCGCGGCCAGCGAGCGCATCATCTCGAGCGAGCCAGCCCGATGCGCCACATTGGGCAGCAAATGCAGCGCATCGAACAGCTTTTGCATATAGCCTTGTGACAGCTCTTCGTGAAACAAGATGACCGGATGATCCGCCAACTGATCCAGCCTGATCGTCTCCTGCCCGGCCAGCGGATGGTCACAGGCCAGAAACGCGACCGGGGTGACCTCTTTCAGCTTACGACGCACAAAGGGCCCTTCAAAGCCGATGTCATAGGTGATCGCCAGATCAACGGTTCCTTCGGTGATGTTGGCCGCAAGCTCGGAAAACCGGCCCTCAACCCCGCGGACCGAAACCCCGGCAAACCGCGATTGCAGCGCCTTGATGGCGGGCGCCAGATACCAGGGCGCAATATCGGCAAAACAGCCCAGAACCAGATGTTGTTTCGCGTCGCCTTGTTCGATCCGGCCGGCGCTGTCCAGCAGGGCGCGGGCCTTGGCAATAAAGCGATGCCCAAACGGCGTGACCATGAGCGCGGCCCCCTTACGGCGCAGAAAAATCTTTTGCCCAACCGCGTCCTCGACCCGGCTCAGGGCAACCGACAGTGAGGGTTGCGAGACATTCAGACGGGCGGCGGCATGGGTCAGGCTGCCGGTATCGGCAACCGCAACCACATATTCATATTGGCGCAGGGTTATATATAGCATCAGCCTATTTATAATATATCAAAACATTATTTGAAACTTAAAACCCGAGTTTATAGGCTGCGCCGAAACAGAGGAGATCTCCCATGCACCCACTTTTGACCCAAGATGACGTCACCACCTTTCAGCGCGATGGCGTTGTTCTGATCAAAGGGCTGTTCAAAGATTACGTTGAAAAGATCCGTAAGGGGATCGACCATAACATGGCCGAGCCCGGGCCTTATGCTTCTGAAAACCTCAAGGAAGGTGAGGGCGGGCGGTTTTTCGATGATTACTGCAACTGGACTCGCATTCCGGAATTCGAAGACGTCATCCGCAATTCCCCCGCAGCCGAGGTGGCGGCGGATCTGATGAAATCCAACCGCGTGCAGGTGTTCCATGATCATGTGCTGGTCAAAGAGCCCGGCACCTCCAAGCCCACCCCATGGCATCAGGACGGCCCCTATTATTTCGTGAGCGGCAAGCAAACCGTCAGCTTCTGGTCGCCGATGGACCCGGTGCAGGAGGCCAGCCTGCGTTGCGTGGCCGGCAGCCACAACTGGGAAAAGCCGGTGCTGCCGACCCGTTGGCTGGCCGAGACCAATTTCTATGCCGATGACGACACCTACATGCCGGTGCCCGACCCGGATGCCGAGGGCATGGACATCAAGGAATGGACAATGGAACCCGGTGACGCGGTAGCGTTCAACTATGATACCTTGCACGGTGCCCGTGGCAACAAGACCGGGACTCGCCGCCGGGCGTTTTCGCTCAGACTGGTGGGGGATGATGCGCGTTATGTCGAACGCCCCGGCCCGACATCTCCGCCCTTCCCGGGGCACGATATGAAGCCCGGTCAGGTGCTGCGTGAAGACTGGTTCCCGGTGATCTTCCAACGCTGATCCGGGTGTTTCCTTAGCCCTTGCGCGGATGTGCAGGGGCTAAGATGAGGTTGCTTGCGGCAGGGCGAACAAATCAGTGAAATGCTGCGCCAGTTGAACATCGCCCTGCAACCCGATCAGCCCCTGAGCCGCAAGATCCGCCAGCGGCACCGGCCCATAGACCGCCACCGCCAGAGTGTTGCCATTGCCTGATAGCACGAAATCGCCCTCCGCCTGAGGCACCGCTTCGGGGCGGGGCAGGCCATCGCCGCTCAGCCGCATCACGAATTGTTCGGCCCCCATGTCAAAGCCTGCCGTGATCTGCTGCCCCCGCGCTTGGGGCTGCACCATGCAGGTCATTGACAACATCAGCGATGTCGGGCTGATAAACCGCGTATGGTCGTAATTCGGCTGTTTCACCCCCCATTCACATAGCGCCAGCAGCACCGGGCGCAGCTCTTTCCCGGCTGTGGTCAGCTCGTAAATCCCCAGCCTTTTGTCATGGGCGACGATCCCGGCGGCGGCCAGTTGTTTCAGCCGCCCGGTCAGTACCCCGGCAGTGATCCCCGGTAGGCCGGCGCGGATCTGCTGAAACCGTTTCGCAGCCAGCATCAATTCACGCACCACCAAAAGCGCCCAGCGATCCCCAATCAGGTTCAGCGCATGGGCGGCCAGACAGCCATCATCATAGCGGGGTTTGGTGGTGTTCGTCATATAAACATATTGTCAGTATCTTTTTAATACTACAAGCGATATGGTGGAAAAAACGATTCCCAATAGGAGATGAATGATGAGCTACTATTTCGGAAGCATGGCAGCCGTGCCGACCGCCAACAAAGCGGCCTATCTGGAGCATTGCCGTGCGGCATGGCCGTTGCTCAGGAAATACGGTGCGCTGCGTCTGTTTGAGAATTGGGGCGCATTCATCCCCGATGGCGAGGTCACCGATATGAACCGCGCGGTGCAGGCGAAACCGGATGAAACTGTAGTGCTGAGCTGGATCGAATGGCCGGATCGCGCCACCGGCGAGGCCGCTATGGCACAAATGGAGACCGACCCGGACGCAGCGGTTCTGGCCGACATGCCTTTTGACGGCAAACGCATGATCTTCGGCGGTTTCGAGCCGCTGTTTGACAGTGCGCAAGAAGGATAACGGATCATGCATCCGCTCTCATTGTTCCCCGCCCCTTACGGCGGGGTTAATCGACGCCCGGCCTAAAACACCCCTGCTGGAGGGTCGGCGATGATGCGGCCGCCGCTCAGATCGACGGTGGGCACCGCTTGGTTGGTAAAAGGCAGCAAAACCGTGTCAGAGCCGTTTTCCGGGATGATTTCCAGCAAATCGCTGGCCCCGTGATTTTGCACTGCTTTGACCTTGCCCAAAACCGTGCCGCCGGTATCCAGAACCGTCAGGCCGATCAGGTCGGTATGGTAAAATTCGTCATCCGGCAGCGTCGGCAACTGATCGCGGCGGGCAAACAGGCGCAGCCCCTTCAGGGCATCGGCGGCCTCTTTGCTGGTGATCCCGGTGACATCGGCGATCAGAGCGTTGTTGATGCTGCGGCTCAGGCTGATTTCAAAGCTGCGGGCACCGGTTTCATCGCTCAGCGGGGAATAATCGGCAATCGCGGCGGGTTCGGCGCAAAAGCTTTTCAACCGCACCTGCCCGTTGACTCCGTAAGCCCCGGCAAAAGCACCAACGCAAATCGTTTCGGTCTTGTTCATCTAGCGCTCCTGAATATCCAGAGTTGTGCGGCGTTTTTCCCAACCGACCTGTTCAAGGGTTGGGGTGGTGTTCACCTCTTGCGGCCACCCCACGCATAAATAGGCGACCAAAGCCCAATCCGGCGGCACGTCCAGATCGCGGTTCAGGCGCGCCGGGTCCAGAATTGAAACCCAACCCACCCCCAGCCCATGGGCCCGGGCGACCAGCCAGAACTGAGTGATGGCGGCCACCACCGAATAGCGCCGCATTTCGGGCATGGTGGCGGCCCCTAACCCATCGCCCTTTACGGTGGCCTCGTCGCAGTAAACGGCCAGCTGCACCGGGGCGTCCTGCATCCCGCTCAGCTTCAGCCCCGCATAGAGCCGGGCCTTTGCGCCGGAATAGCCGTTGAGGGCATCGGCATTTGCGGCCTGAAAATTGGCGATGGCTTTGGCCCGGGCGGCGCGGCTTTGCACCGAAATCAGCCGCCAAGGCTCAGACAACCCGACCGAAGGGGCCAGATTGAACGTGGTCAGACAACACTCAATCAAAGCCCCCTCAACCGGGTCTTTGCGAAAATGGCGCACATCGCGGCGCCAGCGCAGCAGCTGGTCAAACTCTTGCCGGAACTGATCGGAAAAATCAGGCATGAGTCCCCCATCCGCGGCGGTTTATTCGGCTGCGGCGTCCTCAGCCGGAGCATTGGCGGCCTCGGCCAGCGCAGCGGCTTTTTCAGCCTTTTCAGCGGCGCGTTCAACAGCCTTGGCGTGCGGCTTACCTTTGTTGGGGTTGTTGCGCTGCTTTTTGGCAATCACACCGGCGGCTTCCAGAAAACGCGAAACGCGGTCGGTTGGTTGGGCACCCTGATCCATCCAATGCTTGATGCGCTCCATATCCATTTTCACGCGCTCTTCGCTGTCTTTGGGCAGCAGCGGGTTATAGGTACCCAGACGCTCGATATAACGCCCATCGCGGGGCATCCGGCTGTCGGCGGCAACGATGCGGTAAAATGGGCGCTTTTTCGAGCCACCGCGGGCGAGTCTGATTTTCATGGCCATGTGAGTTCTCCTTGATAAATGGCGTTGCTTAGGGGCGTGTCCCCGTGATTAGTGTTGTTGTTTCTTGTGGTGTTGGATGACTTCCTGAATGATGAAGTTCAGAAACTTTTTGGCAAATTCCGGGTCTAGGTCGGCCTTGGCGGCCAGCTCCTCCAGCCGGGCGATCTGATCGGCCTCGCGCACCGGGTCCGAGGCGGGCAGGTCGTGTTCGGCCTTGAGCTTGCCCACCGCCTGAGTGTGCTTGAAGCGTTCCCCCAGCGTATAGACCAGAATCGAATCCAGCCGGTCGATGCTTTCGCGATGTTCTTTTAACAATTCAGCCGCGCGGGCGATCGGGTCGGTCATTTTTTCTTTCCAAACCCAGACAGGCCGGGGGGCAGGGCACCGCCACCCAGACCGGGTAGACGGCCACCCATCTGCTTTGCAGCGGCCTCCATCGCTTTGGGGTCCATGTTCTGCAATTCGCCGGCCATACCATGCCCGCCTTTGCCAAACATGCTGCCCATGGCTTTTTTCAACATGCCGCCTTTGCCCATCTTGCCCATTTTTTTCATCATATCTGCCATCTGACGGTGCATTTTCATCAGCCTGTTCAGATCAGACACTTCCAGCCCCGCGCCTTTGGCAATGCGCTTTTTGCGGCTGGCTTGCAGCAGCTTGGGGTTGGCGCGCTCGCGTTTGGTCATGGATTGGATCAGAGCGATCTGGTGCTTCAGAACCCGGTCATCCAGCCCGGCTTCGGCGGCTTGGGCCTTCATCTTGCCCATGCCGGGCATCATCGACATGATGCCTTCCATGCCGCCCATTTTCTGCATTTGCTCTAGCTGCTGTTTCAGGTCGTTCATGTTGAACTGACCCTTTTGGAACCGCCGCATCATGCGCTGGGCCTGTTCGGCCTCGATGGTTTCCTGAGCCTTTTCGACCAGAGACACAATATCGCCCATGCCCAGAATCCGGCCCGCGATCCGCTCGGCGTGGAATTCTTCGATGGCGTCCATTTTTTCGCCCAGACCGACGAATTTGATCGGCTTGCCGGTGATGGCACGCATCGACAACGCCGCCCCGCCGCGGCCATCGCCATCCATCCGGGTCAGCACAACGCCCGAGACCCCAACCTTGCCGTCAAATTCCTCGGCCACATTGACCGCGTCCTGACCGGTCAGACCATCGACCACCAGCAGGGTTTCGCGCGGGTTGGCCACATCGCGCACCGACTGGACTTCGTCCATCAGCACCTGATCAATATGCAACCGGCCGGCGGTATCGAGCATATAGACATCATAGCCGCCCATGGTGGCCTGCTGTTTGGCGCGTTTGGCAATATCAACCGCCGATTGCCCCTTGACGATCGGCAGGGTATCCACGCCGATCTGGACACCCAACACCGCCAGCTGTTCCTGCGCCGCCGGGCGTTGGGTATCGAGCGAGGCCATCAGCACCCGCTTGTTGTTCTTTTCCTTGAGCCGCTTGGCCAGCTTGGCCGTGGTGGTGGTTTTGCCCGAGCCCTGCAAACCAACCATCAGGATCGGGGCAGGGGGGCTGTCGATTTTCAGCTCGCCCAGCTTGTCATTGTCGCCTTCCAGCACATGCACCAGCTCGTCATGCACGATCTTGACGACTTGCTGGCCGGGGGTGACGGATTTGGTCACGGCCTGACCGGCGGCCTTTTCGGTGATGGCTTTGATGAAATCGCGGGCCACGGGCAGCGACACATCGGCTTCGAGCAGCGCCACGCGCACCTCACGCAGGGCAGTTTTGATGTCGTCGTCAGACAGCGCGCCTTGTTTGGTCAGGCGATCAAACACACCGCCAAGGCGTTCGGACAGATTTTCAAACATCGCGTGGCTCCTGTTGCCGGTTCAAATGCAAATCACCCCCGTGGGCGAAACTCGCTGACGGGGGGCGATCCTTGTGCCATAGACAAGGACCGGAAGCGTTTTGGACTCCCGGATACTTGTTTGGCGTTTAGAGGGGGAACGGCGCAGAGTCAAGTGTTTCGGCGCAGCCCTTGTGGAAGGGGGGCAGAGGTCTCTACCCCTCAACCAATTCCGAGAGCAACGCCCGGGCCGAGTTTGATCTGGGGGACCACAGCCCGCGATCAATCGCCTCGTTCAGGCGCTCGGCGATTTCACGCAGGGCCGGAGCGTTGTGCTGTTCGATGAACTCCCTTGTGTCGTCATCTTCCAGAAACGCCTGATGCACCAGATCAAAGTGATGCCCGCGCACCGCCCCGGTGGTGGCGGCAAAGGCAAACAGATAATCCACCGTCGCGGCCATCTCGAACGCGCCCTTATAGCCGTGGCGCTTGACGCCTTCGATCCATTTCGGGTTCACCACCCGGCTGCGCACCACCCGGCCGATTTCGTCCTCCAGAGTGCGAATGACCGGGCGTTCGGGCCGGGAATGATCATTGTGATAGATCGGCCTGTCATGCCCCTGAAGGGTAGATACCGCCGCCGCCGCGCCGCCTTCGAACTGGTAATAATCGTCGCTGTCCAAAATATCATGCTCGCGGTTATCCTGATTTTGCACGATGGCTTCGGTCTGTTTCAGACGGGTTTCAAAACCCTGCCGGTCGCGTTTGCCCTCGGCCTCGGCCCCATAGGCGTAGCTGCCCCATTCCAGATAGGCTTCGGCCAGATCGGCCTTGTCGCTCCAGAGGCGCTCATCAATCATCGCCTGCAACCCGGCCCCATAGGCTCCGGGCTTGGCCCCAAACACCCGCGCTGCGGATTGCGCCCCTTCCTGACGCAGACGGGCGGCGGCGGGGTTCAGATCGGCGGGTTCATCCAGCGCCATAACCGCACGGGCGGCGCTGTCGACCAGAGCAATCAGCTGCGGAAAAGCATCACGGAAAAAGCCGGAAATCCGCAAGGTCACATCCACCCGCGGCCGCCCCAGCACGCTTTGCGGCAAAATCTCAAAGCCGGTGACGCGGCGATTGGCGCTGTCCCATCGCGGCTTGACCCCCATCAGGGCCAGACATTGGGCAATATCATCGCCGCCGGTGCGCATATTGGCGGTGCCCCAGGCGGTCAGCAACATGCTGCGGGGCCAGTCGCCATGGGTCTGCAAATGCTTTTCGATCAACAGATTAGCTGATTTCCAGCCCAACGCCCAAGCCGTCGGGGTCGGCACGGCGCGGCTGTCGACGCTAAAGAAATTCCGGCCGGTTGGAAGCACATCCAAACGCCCGCGGGTGGGGGCGCCGGATGGCGCCGGGGCGACGAACTGCCCTGACAGGGCGGTGAGGAGCCCCGCCCCTTCCTCAGGCCCGCACCCCACCACGCAGGGCAAAACATGATCTTTCACATGTTCCAGCACCGCCGCACTGGCCGGGCCGGGCGCATCAATCTGCCCGTCTAAAATGGCCGAAGCCAACAGCTCCAGCCGTTCAATGGTATCGCCATTGCTGCGCCAGCGATCCGGGCAGAGATCAGCCAACAGCTCAGGTCTGGCCCCCTCCCACGCCACCGCCATATCCGCCTCCAGCGGGTTGAACGCCAACCCCAGATCATCGGCAAGCGCCTGCACAAAAGACGCATCCGCCCCCTTGCCATCACCGCGCGGCACCCGCACCAGCGCCTGCACCAGATCACGCTGCAACCGCCCGGCCGGCGATTGGCCAAAGATGTGCAACCCATCGCGGATCTGAGCCTCCTTCAACTCGCACAAATACGCATCCAGCTTGGCCAGATCACTGTCCTGATCCGCCCCGGACAGCCCCGCATCCTCGGCCAAACCAGTGACCGAGGTCAGCGATAAAATCTCACGGCGCAAATGCGCGATCCGGCGCGGATCAACCCCGGCGGCTTCGTAATACTCATCTACCAGAGCCTCCAGCTCTTTCAGCGGCCCATAGCTCTCGGCCCGGGTCAAAGGCGGGGTCAGATGGTCAATAATCACCGCCTGCGCCCGGCGCTTGGCCTGTGTGCCCTCGCCGGGATCGTTGACGATAAACGGGTAAATATGCGGCATCGGCCCCAACACCACCTCAGGCAGGCAGGTTTCCGACAGAGCCAGAGCCTTGCCGGGCAGCCATTCCAGATTGCCATGCTTGCCCATATGCACGATGGCTTGGGCACCAAAGCTGTGCCGCAACCAGATATAAAACGCCAGATAATTATGCGGCGGCACAAGGTCCGGGCAGTGATAGGTCTCGGTCGGGTCGATGTTATAGCCCCGGGCCGGTTGCAGCCCGACCACGGCATTGCCAAACGTCAACACCGACAGGGCAAAACCCCCGTCATCGGCGCTGAAAAACGGATCCTGCTCGGGCGCGCCCCAGCGGCTTTCGATCTGATCGCGCACCTCCCAGGGCAGCTCGGCATAAGCCGCGCGGTAATCGGTCAGGCTTAACCGAACCCCGCCGGTTTTCTGCACCCGATCCGTCAGCCAGTTGGTCGGCCCGGCCATGATCGCCTGCATCAAAGCATCACTGTCCTGCGGCGGGTTGACCACGTCATAGCCCTGCTCGGCCAATAGCGACAACACATGCACGGTGGCCGCCGGGGTATCCAGCCCCACCCCATTGGCCATGCGCCCATCCTTGTTGGGGTAATTCGCCAAAATCAGCGCCACCTTGCGCGTCCCGACCTCAGAGCGGCGCAGATTCACCCAATTCGCGGCCAGATGGGCCACAAAGCTGATCCGATCCCCACGCGCCTGATAGGTGGCAATCGGGCATTGGGTTTCTTCATCAAAATAAGCCTGCCCCTTGAAGGAAATCGCCCGGCTCAAAACCCGGCCATCGACCTCGGGCAGGGCCACATTCATCGCAATATCCCGGCCAGATAACCCGGTCAGCCCTTCTTCCCAAGCCTCTTCGGACAGGGCCGCAAGCACCACCTGAAACACCACGCAACCGTTTGCGGCCCGCATCGCTAGGGGGTTCGATACCCCCGCGCGATGCTCTCCCTGATGGGCCGAGCCCACCGAAAACGAGGTGCAGTTCAAAATGGTTTCCGGCTGGGTGGCGTCGAACAGCTGTTCAAGCGTGGCCACCGAAACCGGATCCTTTAACGAGGCCACAAAGATCGGCAAGGGGTTCAGCCCCTGACGCAGTAGAGCCTTGATCATGCGGTTGATCGGATGTAGCCCGGCCCCCTGCACCAAGGCGCGGTAAAAGATCAGCGGCACCACGGCCCCGCCCGGGTGCCAGTGTTGCCGCACCGCTTCCAGATCACAGGCGCCGACCCCGGGCCAGTAAACCCCGGCCCGCAGCAACGGTGCCGCCGCCGCAGGCTTTTCACTGCCCTCCAGCATCGCCCGGGCATATTGCAAAAACCCGGTGGCATTGGCCGGCCCGCCCTCAACCAGATAGGCCCAGAGCGCATCATAATCGTCACGCCCTACCGTCGAGAGCCGCCATAAATCCGGGTCGGGCTTATCATCGCCGGGCAGGGCGACAAAATCCACCCCGGCTTCGTGCAGATGGGCGGCGTATTGCTCCAGCCCGTATTTCCAATACCCCATCCCCCCCAGCACCCGGGCAATCACCATCCGAGAGTTGCGGGCACAGTTTTCGATATGCAAATCCACCGACATCGGATGCTGCAAATGCGTCAGATTGGCCAGCCGCAGCCCCGGCGGGGTGTCCATTTCGCTGCGGGCCTGCGAAAGGGCGGCCAGTTCGGTATCGGCGGCGGAAATAAACACCAGATCGGCGGGGGTCTGGCCCAGATCGACCGGCTCTTTGCCGTCATCGACACTGCCGGGAGTTGCTGCAAGCAGATGCATCAGAGTTTCTTTTCCATAAATATGCTGGTCGCGTTGGCCTCATAGTCCCCAAAAGGCGCACAATTTGTAAAGCCGTGGCGCTGGTATAATGCGATTGCCGTCTTTAGCAGGTCTCCAGTTTCCAGCCTGAGCGCGGGCAGTTTCAGCGCCCGGGCCTGATCTTCTAATTGCCGCATCAACGCATCCGCCGCCCCCTTGCCGCGGGCCTCGGAGGCGACAAACATCGACTTGATCTCTCCATAATCGGCCTTGTCCGCCAGAGCGGCGCAGCCAATGATGTGCCCTGCGCTGCGGGCAATATAGAAATGGATCTGCGGCACACAGAGCGCCTCTATCGACAAATAGTGATTATCCTCGGGTGGAAACAGCTCTTCCATCAGGGCATGGCTGGCCTCAAGCAGCGCCACGATCTCAGGATCACGCGGATTTCCGGGCTCGACGATCAGGCGCATGGCGCGGACAGGGCGGCGCTGATGTCTGCCTGTTTCAGCCCCGCTTGCCCGATCACCACCAAAGTGGTGCCGCGCGGTTCATCCGCCTGACCGCGAAATTCTCAAATTCGTCATGGCCATGCTCATGTTCGTGATCATGATCTTCATCATCGTCATGGTGGTGGTGATGGACTTCATGACGCGCTTCCAGATCGGTTTCCGAGCCCACGCCTTGCCCCAGCAGCACATCCACCGGCAATTTTCCCATGCTGGTTTTGATCACCTGCACCGCATCGCGGGCGTCTTGGCGCAGCGTATCGGTCAGCTTCGAAACCTCATCCTCGCTGAGCAGATCCGATTTGTTTACCACAATCATATCCGCACAGGCGATCTGATCTTCAAACAACTCGGACAGCGGCGTTTCGTGATCCAGATTGTCATCCATCGCCCGCTGTGCATCCACAGCCGCTACATTCGCGGCAAACTGCCCATCGACAACCGCACGCGCATCCACCACGGTGACAACGCCATCGACCGTCACCCGGGTGCTGATCTCGGGCCAGTTAAAGGCCCGCACCAAAGGTTGCGGCAAGGCCAGCCCCGAGGTCTCGATCACGATATGATCCGGCGCATCTTCGCGCTCCAGCAGCTTTTGCATGGTGGGGATGAATTCATCGGCAACGGTGCAGCAGATACAGCCATTGGACAGCTCCATCACGTCTTCGTCATTGCAATTCTCGTCGCCACAGCCCTTCAGAATGTCGCCATCCACCCCCAGATCACCAAATTCATTGATGATCAGCGCAATGCGTTTGCCATTGGCATTGTCCAGCATGTGACGGATCAGAGTGGTTTTGCCGGCGCCCAGAAAACCGGTGACGATTGTGGCGGGGATTTTAGCGACCATGATAGGGAATCCTTATAAGCATGTGGGAAAAGCATAGCCTGCAGGGGCCAAGACGCGCCCGGGCTTGATATGCATATGTCCCTCCTTGTTCCGTCACACCCGACGGAGTTGGTTTATATTGGCGTCAGGCCGGTCTCCTGGCTTGCGGGTCGTCATGCGCATGTCACCTTCCCGGGGTTGCCCAGTGGTTCATCGACAGGCACTCACCGCTTACAGTCGCGGGGGCGGCTGTGGGTTTTGATCCCGGATTGGGTCATCAGCACCACATTCCCAGATTATTCCCGTTGGCGTTTAGGGCGCTTTGGGGATACCTGACCCGGCCCTTTTGCCGCCAAGCATCGGCGCAGGTCAAGCGGTTTTGCCGTATCGGTTGGGAAATTTGCGCGATGCCAAGCCGCCCGGGTTGTGGGAGATCGGCAATATATTGTGGATAATTACCCATTCGGGGGCATATCCTGTGGTTCACCGTTGACTCAGTGCCGGGGACGGCTCCACTCTGATCCGAAGATGTGGAATCAGAAACGGTAAGCTCAATTTGCGATTTTCCAAACTCAGGCTAAACGGATTCAAAAGCTTCGTTGACCCAACCGATCTGGTGATCGCCGATGGGTTGACGGGCGTGGTCGGTCCCAATGGCTGCGGCAAATCCAACCTGTTGGAGGCGCTGCGCTGGGTGATGGGCGAAAGCCGGCCAACAGCGATGCGTGGCGGTGGCATGGAGGATGTGATCTTTGCCGGGGCCGCCACCCGTCCGGCGCGCAATTTTGCCGAAGTGTCGCTGAGCATCGACAATGCCGACCGTCTGGCCCCTGCTGGTTTCAATGATTCTGATACGCTGGAAATCGTGCGCCGCATCACCCGCGATGCTGGCAGCGCCTATAAGGCCAACGCAAAGGATGTGCGGGCGCGGGATGTGCAGATGCTGTTTGCCGATGCCTCGACCGGGTCGCATTCGCCGGCGCTGGTGCGTCAGGGGCAGATCAGCGAATTGATCAACGCTAAACCCAAGGCCCGGCGGCGCATTCTGGAAGAGGCCGCGGGCATTTCCGGCCTTTACCAGCGCCGTCACGAGGCCGAGCTGAAACTGAAAGGCACCGAAGCCAATCTGACCCGGGTCGAGGATGTGATCGAACAGCTGGCGGCGCAGTTGGCGCAGCTGGCCCGTCAGGCCCGTCAGGCTGCGCGGTATCGTGCCATCGGCGAAGAGCTGCGCAAATCCGAGGGGCTGTTGCTGTATCGCCGCTGGAAAGAGGCCGATGACGCCGCCGCCGCCGCCCGTGCTGAGTTGACCGAGCGCACCACGCTGGCCGCCCGCGCCGAAACCGCCGCCCGGCAGGCCGCCAAGGCGCGTGAGGTGAGCGAAGGTAAGCTGCCGGCGTTGCGTGAAGAAGAGGCGGTTGCCGCCGCAGTGTTGCAGCGTCTGAGCGTGCAGCGTGATACCCTGAAGGATCAGGAAGCGCAGGCGTTGCAAATGATTGAAACCCTGACTAGGCGCATCACTCAGATGAGCCGCGATATGCAGCGCGAATCCGAACTGAACAAGGATGCCGGGGAAACCATCGCCCGGCTGGAGTGGGAGCAAAGCCAGATTGCCAGGGCCGGTGAAGGCCATGACGAGCGTTTGCAGCAGGCGGCAAAAGATTCCAGCGATGCCGCCAGTATCCTGCAAAATCGCGAGGCCGAGCTGTCGCAAATGACCGAAGACGTTGCCCGGCTGGCGGCCCGGCACCACTCGGCGCATCGGTTGCAGCAGGACAGCCGCAAGGTGCTGGCCAAAAACGAATCTGACGCTGAGCGCGCCCGCGATGCGGTGGAACAATCCAAGCAGGCTTTGGCCCGGGCGGAGCAGGATTTCTCGACGGCCCGGACGGCACAACGCGAGGCGACGGCGGCGGCTGAGGCGGCCGAGGCGGCTCTGCTGAAGGCCGATGAGGACCGCGCTCAGGCACAGGCCCGCGAGGCTGATGCCCGGGCCGAACGCAGCGAAGCCGAGGGCGAAGCCAGCGCGCTGCGGGCCGAGGTTGCTGCTCTGGCCAAGCTGGTCGAACGTGATACGGCCGAATCTGGGCAGGTTCTGGATATGGTGCAGGTCGAACCCGGCTATGAAAAGGCGCTGGGCGCGGCGCTGACGGATGATTTGCGTGCGCCCGAAGTCGGGCCCAAGGGGGCGTCTGGCTGGGTGGTTTTGCCCGCCTATCCGGTCACCCAAACCCTGCCCGAGGGCATCAGCGCCCTGACCAATCACGTCACCATCCCCGAGGTTTTGGTACGCCGGATGGGGCAGGTCGGGCTTGTCAGCGCTCAGGACGGGCCGCGTTTGCAGGCCGGTCTGAAGCCGGGGCAGCGGCTGGTCAGTCTGGAAGGCGATCTGTGGCGCTGGGACGGGTTCCGCGCCGGGGCCGAGGATGCGCCCAGTGCGGCGGCTCTGCGCCTGCAACAGCTCAACCGGCTGGTTGAGTTGAAACGCGATCTGGAAGAGGTCAATGCCCGCGCCGAGGGGGCTTTGCGTGCGCATGAGCTGTTGTCGCGTGAGTTAAAGCGCCTGACGCAAGAGGATCAGCAGGCCCGCGAGGCAAGGCGGCTGGCGGATCGTGCGGTCTCGGACGCCAACCGGGCGTTGTCGCGGGCCGAGGCGGATCAGAGCCTCGCCGCGGGCAAGCTGGAAAATCTGGGTCTGGCAGTGGCGCGGTTCGAGGAAGAAGCACGCGAGGCCCGCCAGCGGGTGCATGGGGCCGATCAGGCGGTGGCGGATCTGGAGGATCTGGACAGCGCCCGGGCTCAGGTGGAAGACAGCAAAATGACGGTCGAGGCGGCGCGCATCACCATGATGAGCAAACGCACCGCCCATGATGAATTACGCCGTCAGGGCGAGGCGCGGCTGAAGCGCAGTCAGGAAATCATCAAGGAAATCTCGGGCTGGCGTCATCGTCTGGACACGGCGGAACAGCGCATCGCCGAGTTGACCGAGCGCAGGGCGCAATCGGAAGGCGATCTGAAACAGGCCAGCGCCGCGCCCGATGAAATCGCCGCCAAACGTGACGAGTTGACCCGCGCGATTGAGGTCGCCGAAACCCGCCGCCGCAATGCCGCCGATGCGCTGGCCGAGGCCGAGGCCGGGTTGCGCGAGGCGATTGATCAGGAACGCCAGGCGGAACGTGCGGCGTCTGAGGCCCGCGAGGCCCGCGCTCGTTCCGAGGCTCGCACCGATGCTGCCAGTGAAACCGTGACCTATACCGTTGAGCGGATTGAGGAAGAGCTGCAAACCACGCCGCAAAAGCTGCTGCATGATCTGGGGGGCGACCCCGATCAGATGCCGCATTCCGAGAAAATCGAGGCGGATGTCAACCGTCTGAAACGTCAGCGCGATGCGCTGGGCGCGGTCAATTTGCGGGCCGAAGAGGATGCCCGCGAGGTTCAGCAGGAATATGACACGTTGCAGGCCGAAAAGACTGATCTGGAAGAGGCCACCAAGACCCTGCGCACCGGCATTGCCAGCCTCAACCGCGAGGGGCGCGAGCGGCTGCTGACCGCGTTTGAGCAGGTGAACGCCAATTTCGGCATGTTATTTTCGCATCTGTTTGGCGGCGGCGAGGCCAAGCTGGTGCTGGTCGAAAGCGACGATCCGCTTGAGGCCGGTCTGGAAATCATGTGCCAGCCGCCGGGCAAAAAGCTGTCGACTCTGTCGCTGCTGTCGGGGGGCGAGCAAACCCTGACCGCGATGGCGCTGATTTTTGCGGTGTTTCTGGCCAATCCGGCTCCGATCTGTGTGCTGGACGAGGTCGACGCGCCGCTGGATGACTGTTTGGCGTGACCATGGCCGAGCGCGGGGTCAGTCAGCTGGTCAGCGTTGATCTGAAAAAGGCGGAAGCTTTGGTGGCGTGAGGGGCAGGTCATTGCGCAGCGCCGCTGGGCGCGGTAAGTCCGGCGCATGGAGTTGAAGATTGATTTCACCACCGGGGCCGTGGCCCATCGTCGCCAGTTCGGAGGCGGGCGGGGGCAGGCTTTGCCCCGCGCCATTGGCATGAAGAACGGCAAAACGCCGGATGTGGTGGATGCCACTGCCGGGCTGGGGCGGGATAGTTTTCTGCTGGCCTCGCTGGGGGCGCGGGTGACGATGATCGAGCGCTCGGAACACATGCATGCGCTGCTGGCCGAGGCTCTGGCCCGTGCTGCTGACAGCCCGATTGCCGATATCATTGCCCGTATGACTCTGCTGCATGGCGATGCCAAAGAGCTGTTGGCCGATCTGAACCCCGAGGTGGTGCTGGTCGATCCGATGCACCCGCCCCGCAGCAAATCGGCGCTGGTGAAAAAGGAGATGCGTCTGATCCGCGAGATTGTCGGGGTGGATGCGGATGCTCCGGCGCTGATGCACGCGGCCCTTGCTCATGCGCGCAAACGGGTGGTGCTGAAATGGCCGCAAAAGGCGGTACCGATGGCTGGGTTGCCGCGCCCTTCGCACCAGATCAGCGGCAAATCCACCCGTTATGATGTGTTTGTCTGTAGGGGGTAGGCAGGCGCAGCCCGGCGTTCTCTATATCAATCATTGGGGTGTGACGTTCTTCAGAAGCCTCACAAATCCGCCAGCTTTTGCTGCAACGCCGCAAGCTGCTGTTTGATCTCGGCAATCTCATCGCTTGCGGGTTCGGCTTTGGGCTCAGCGGCAGGCTCGGCCTCGGTCTGGCCCGGCATGAATGCCTGCATCATCTGCCCATAAATCCCGCCATAGGTCTTTTGCCATTCAGCCGGATCGCCAAAGCCCATCCCGGCCCCCAACCCGCCCGAGAGCTGCTCAAGCATATTGGTCTGCTGGGTGACAAACGCATCATATGAGCGCGACAGGAATTCGGGCAGCAGGTTCTGGCTGCTGGAATTATACGAGCGCACCAGACCGGTCAGCAGATTGATCGGCAACATATTTTCGCCGCTGCCCTGCTGTTCGGTGATGATCTGCAACAGATATTGCCGGGTCAGATCCTGATCGGTTTTGCGATCGCGAATCTCGACATCTTTGCCATCACGGATCAGATCGGCCACCTCATCCAGTGTGACATATTCGCTGCTGTTGGTGTTATAAAGACGCCGGCTGGCATAGCGTTTGATCAGGATTTTATCGGACATGGGCGGGCCTGTTTGTTGGATCGGGACCAGCCTAACCGATTATCCTAACATAAAAAAGGGGCCTGTGTGACACAGACCCCTGATTGGTTGGGTTGAGTAAAATCAGCCCTTGGTCTTTTTGGTGATCTCGTCCTGCACGTCTTTGCTGGCGGCGGCGAACAGCTCGATGGTTTTTTCCTGGGCTGCTTTGGCCACTTCGGCATAGGCGGCGAATTTATCCTGCATGGCCTGAGCCTGCTCGGCGCTGAAAGCAGCGGCCACATCGGCCATGTCGCTGGCTTTGGTGCCGGCTTTGCTTTCGACTTTTTTCAGGGTTTCGGTGGTCCAGTCGCTGGTCAGCTCGGCGTTTTTGCGGGCGGCGTCCAGGGCGATTTTGGCCAGTTTCGAGTTAAAATCAGCCGCATTGGTCAGTGCGTCATCAATCGCTGAGGTGTCAAATTTCATGTTTTCCATGAAGGTTTTGGCTGCTTTGGTGAAATCAAAATCATTGTTAGACATGGGGTTGGTCCTTGTGGGTTGTCAAATTGGATTGAGGATTAGATAAATGCTGCGCTGCGGCATGTCAAGGAAAATTGCTGCACTGCGGCAAGGTTTATGCAGCAACAAAAAAAGGCCCCCTGCAAGCAGAGGGGCCCCAGTTCTCAGGGAGGAAGAAAAAATATCTGAATTCAAGAGGCTGCTTTGGCCACGGCCTTGGCTTTTTTGCTGATCTCGGTCTGCACGCTCTGCCCGGCGCTCATGCACAGTTCGTTGACTTGCATTTGCGCGGCCTTGGCGGTTTCGACATAGGCCATCAGCTTTTCCGGCATCGCCTGCGCCTGATCGGTCAGGAAATCCGAGGCCGCCGTGACGTATTCACCGGCGTCTTTGCGTGGCTGGTTGTTGGCGGCGACCTTTTCCAGAGTCTCCATTGCCCAGCCGGAAGTCAGCTCAGCGTTTTTGCGCGCGGTGGACAGGGCGATTTTGCTCAGATCAGCGTGAAAGGCGCTGGCCGCTTCGGCAGCGTCCTGAAAGATTTTATTGTCGATTTGAAATGCGCCCATCAGGGCCTTGGCAGTTTTGGGCAGGTCAGAATTCTGTTTGGCCATGAGGGTGCTCCTAGACGCAGAGTTGGTGTGAGTGGTGGTTTTTTGCGTGTGTGGAGTAGACGATAAATGCTGCACCGCGGCATTTCAAGCGAAAAATGCGGTGGTGCAGCGATTATTTTGCAAAAGTCTTTGGCATCAGAGCCTTACATAACGCCCCGGTGCGGGTTCGATCTCGGGGTAATCCTCCGAACCCAGCTGGCGTGCCGGGACGTTGCGCTTTTGATCGTCTTTCAGCCAGAGTGCCCAACGCCGCCACCAGCTCTTTTTCTCAAAGCTGGCATTTTCCAGCCAGAAATCAGGATCGTGCGGCGAATCGGGGTTATGCCAATGGCCGTATTTATCCTTGGCTGCCGGGTTGACGATGCCGGCGATGTGGCCGCTTTCGGACAGCACAAAGGTGCTCTCGCCGCGCACCTTGGCCAGCCCTTTAAACGTGCTTTTCCACGGCGCGATATGGTCCTGAATGGTGGAAACCGCGAAAATCGGCACTTTGATTGCGACCAAACGCAGATTTTCACCCAACAGCTCGAATTCCCCATTCACCAGTTGATTTTCGACATAAAGCTTTTCCAGATACTCGACCGCCATACGCGCCGGCAGGTTGGTCGAATCGCTGTTCCATTGCAGCAGATCAAACACCGGGGGCGCTTCGCCCATCATGTAAGAGCGCACCGACGGCCCGTAAACAAGATCATTGGCCCGCAGATAGCTAAAGCTTTTCGACATGAAATACTTGTCCAGATAGCCATGCTCGGCCACTTCTTTTTTGATGCCGACCAAAAAGCCCGGCTCCAGAAACGCGCCCAGCTCGCCGGGTTCGGCGAAATCGGTCATGGTGGTAAAGAAGGTGGCTTTGTTGACCTTGTGATCCTGCCCGGTCGCGGTCAGATAAGCCAGCCCGCAGGTTAGCAAAGTGCCGCCGATGCAGAACCCGACACAGTTGGCGCTGTCCTGCCCGGTGATCTTCAGCACGGTGTCCAGCGCCGTCAGCCAGCCCTCTTGCAGATAGGTGTCCATCCCGCAATCGGCATAGCTGGCATCGGGGTTGACCCAGGAAATCATGAACACCGTATGCCCCTGATCCACGGCATATTTCACCAGCGAGTTTTCCGGCCGCAAATCGAGAATATAGTATTTGTTGATCCAGGGCGGGCAAATCAGCAGCGGTTTGGCGTAAACCTTAGGCGTTGTGGGGCTGTATTGGATCAGCTGGAACATGCGGTTTTCGTAAACCACCGCGCCTTTTGTGGCGGCGATATCCTCACCCACGGTAAAGGCATCGGGTTGGGCCAGCGTCACTGCCAGCCCCTTTTTGTTTTTCTCAAGATCGCGCACCAGATTTTCCAGCCCGTCCACCAGAGACTGCCCATCGGTTTCCAGCGCCCGGTCCAGCGCATCCGGGTTGGTGGCCAGAAAATTGGTCGGGGCGAACATGTCGATCATCTGCTTGGCGAAAAAATCCACCTTTTCGCGCTCTTTCTGCGGCAAATGCGTCATGTTTTCGGTGATCGAGGAAATGGTCTCGCTGGCCAGCTGGTATTGACGGCGGATCATGCTGAAATAGGGGTTGCTCTCCCATTTCTGGTTTTTGAAACGCCGGTCGCGGATCGGGGGGTCTTCGGGAGTGTAGTCTCCGGTGGCGATGCTGTCTTGCATATCGGCCCAGTTTCTCAGGCTTTCGGTCCAGTAATGGATCTGAGCCTCCATGATCCGGGCCGGATTGCTGATCATTTCGGCAAAATAGGCCGCAGCGGCCCGTCTGTAAAATTGCAAATCAGGGGCGTCCAGATGGACATTGTGGCCCTCCTGTTCAGAAAGAGCCGCCACCATCCTTTGCGTCAGCGCGTTGATTTTATTGAGGTTTTCAGCAAGTTTATCCGTATTCGGTGTCGCAATATCAGGCATGAAGAAATGTCCATTTGCAGAAGTTATGAAGGCTACTTATACAATAGCATATGAATTGAAACGAGAATATTGCAAGAAGGGTCTGCCCCTATGACAATCTATGATATGAATGAAAGCCTGCGTCAGAGCAGCGCCTGGATGGGCGCGACGGCCAAGGCTTTCTGGCAAAACCCGATCTTTGCGCTCTCGCCCAGCCCGCTGCCGTCTTTGCTGGCCGCCTGGGGCGAAGTTACCGAACATGCCTGCGAGCGCATCGTGGCCAAGCCGGATTGGGGGATCGACAGCGTGGTCTCCAAGGGTCGCGATTATGTGGTGACCAAACAGACCGAGCTGGAGCATCCGTTTTGCGATCTGATCCATTTCACCGCGGATCGAGATCGTCCGGTGACGCGGCGGATTTTGGTGATTGCGCCGATGTCGGGCCATTACGCCACCCTGACCCGCAAAACCGTGGCCAGCCTACTGCCCAACTGTGATGTGTATGTGACCGAGTGGAAAAACGCCCGGGATGTGCCGGTGTCCGAGGGCAAGTTTGATGTTGAGGATTACGTTCAGCATCTGGTGGATTTTTTCAAATATCTGGGCGAGGATATTCACGTTATCGCGGTTTGTCAGCCGGTGCCTCTGGCGTTGGTGGCCACGGCGATGCTGGCGCAAGAGGGGGCGCCGACTCCGCGCAGTCTGACCCTGATCGGCGGCCCGGTTGACCCCGAGGCCAACCCCACCGGCGTGACCAATTTCAGCGCCAAAGTCACCACCGGCAATCTTGAGGCCAGCGTGATCCAGCCTGTTGGTTTTTCTTATCCCGGGGTGGGGCGCAAAGTGTATCCGGGGGCGACTCAGCTCGCTTCTTTCATGTCGATGAATGTCGACAACCACGCCGAGGCATTTCGCAAGCAGGTTTCTGATGTGGCGCAGGGCAATGTTGCCGACAGCTCCCGCCATGACCGGTTTTATGATGAATATCTGGCGGTGATGGATATGCCCGCTGAATTTTACCTGTCCACGGTCGAGCGGATTTTCAAAAACCGCGAAGTCGCCCGGAATTGTTTTACCGTCAAGGGCAAGCCGGTTGATATTACCCCCAATGCCGGCCATTACGGTATTTTCAGCGGCTCGACCTGGCGTGACGACATCCGCCCGGCGGTGTTGGGCTTTATCGACAAGCACAATAAACAGGCGGGCAAAAAGGCTGGCAAAGCCAAAACCGGCCAAAAGCCTTAAAGCGTTAGCGGATTGTAGCTGAAAAGAGGAGGGATTTATTTCCTCCTTTTTTGTTTTCGTTTTATATTACAATGCCTTATGTGTTTAGTTGCGATTCATTATCAATCTTATTTACAAATGCAAATAATTCTCATATTCAATTCGTATCTTTTCGATTTGCCAAAGGGAATCACCTATCATGTCTATTGCATTCAAACAGCTCCGCTCGGTCGTGATCGGCGCGCTTGCTGCCGCTCTGGTGGCCGGTGGGGCCAGCGCCGAGGATAAAAAATTCAAGGCCGTCACCACCTTTACCGTAATCGCCGATATGGCCAAAAATGTCGCTGGCGATGCCGCCATCGTTGAAAGCATCACCAAAGCCGGGGCCGAAATCCACGGCTATCAGCCCACCCCGCGCGACATCATCCGCGCTCAGGACGCTGATCTGATCCTGTGGAACGGCCTGAACCTTGAGCTGTGGTTCGAACAGTTCTTCTCCAACCTGTCCGATGTCCCCAGCGTCACCCTGACCGATGGCATCGTGCCGATGGGCATCACCGAGGGTGAATATACCGGCAAGCCCAACCCTCATGCCTGGATGAGCCTGAGCGGTGCTTTGGTTTATGTCGACAATATCCGCGATGCATTCGTGAAATATGACCCCGAAAATGCCGATATTTACCGTGCTAATGCCGAGAAATATAAAAAGGAAATCACCGATGCGATCGATCCGCTGAAGGCTGCGATCCAGCAGGTGCCCGCAGATCGGCGTTGGTTGGTGTCCTGTGAAGGTGCGTTCAGCTATCTGGTGCGCGACTTTGAAATGAAAGAGCTATATCTGTGGCCAATCAATGCCGATCAACAAGGTACGCCTCAGCAGGTTCGTAAAGTGATCGACGGTGTGCGCGCCAATAATATTCCATCAGTTTTCTGCGAAAGCACCGTGTCTCAGGCACCAGCCGAGCAGGTCGCGCGTGAAACCGATGCCGAATATGGCGGCGTGCTGTATGTGGACAGCCTGACAGAAGCCGATGGCGCTGTGCCCACCTATATCGACCTGCTGCGTGTCACCAGCCAAACCATTGCACATGGTCTGAATAAATGACGCAAGGCACGGGAATAGCTGCCCGGGGCGTGACCGTTACCTATCGTAACGGTCACACCGCGTTGCGGGATGCAACATTCGAGATCCCCACCGGCACCATTGCGGCACTGGTTGGGGTGAACGGATCGGGGAAATCGACTCTGTTCAAGGCGATCATGGGCTTTGTCAATGCCGCCAAGGGGCAGATCACTGTGTTGGACATGCCGGTCAAGGAAGCGCTGCGCAAGAATATCGTTGCCTATGTGCCGCAGGCCGAAGAAGTTGACTGGAGCTTTCCGGTTCTGGTCGAAGATGTGGTGATGATGGGCCGCTATGGCCATATGGGCTTTTTGCGCCACCCTAGAGCGGTGGATCACGAGGCCGTCACCAGTGCTCTGGCTCGCGTCAATATGAGTGAGTTTCGTTACCGTCAGATCGGCGAACTGTCCGGCGGGCAGCGCAAGCGGGTGTTTCTGGCCCGTGCCCTGGCACAGGAAGGTAAGGTTATCTTGCTGGACGAGCCCTTTACCGGGGTGGATGTGAAAACCGAGGATGCAATCATCAAGCTGTTGCGCGAAATGCGTGACGAGGGGCGGGTGATTTTGGTGTCGACCCACAATCTGGGCTCTGTTCCTGAGTTTTGCGACCGCACCGTGCTGATCAAGGGCACCGTGTTGGGGTATGGTCTGACTGAAGATATCTTTACCCGCGAGAACCTTGAACAAGCCTTTGGTGGTGTGCTGCGGCATTTCGTCCTGGAAGGCTCCGAGCTGCATGACGATGATGATGCCCGCAAGGTGCATGTTCTCAGTGATGATGAACGTCCATTTGTGATTTACGACGACGACAGCAACGGCAAGAAGGAGGGGCGACAATGATCGACACCCTGCTTCAGCCCTTTTTCTATGGCTATATGTTCAATGCTATGTGGGTCAGTTCTCTGGTGGGTGCGATCTGTGCGTTTTTGTCGGCTTATCTGATGCTCAAGGGGTGGTCGCTGATTGGCGACGCCCTTAGTCATTCGATCGTGCCGGGTGTGGCGGGGGCGTATATGCTGGGGCTGCCCTTTGCTTTGGGTGCCTTTGCCGCAGGCGGGCTGGCTGCCGGAGCGATGTTGTTTTTGAACGAACGCTCGGGTTTGAAAGAAGACACGATTATCGGGCTGATCTTTACCTCGTTTTTCGGGTTGGGGCTATTCATGGTGTCGCTGTCTCCGACATCGGTCAGTGTGCAGACGATCACCATGGGCAACATTCTGGCGATTACTCCGTCGGATACGCTGCAACTGGCGATTATCGGCTTTGTCACTCTGGCGATTTTGCTGGTCAAATGGAAGGATCTGATGGTTACGTTTTTTGATGAAAGCCACGCGCGCTCAATCGGGTTGAACCCGAATGTGCTGAAGGTGGTGTTTTTCACCTTGCTGTCGGCATCCTGCGTTGCGGCGCTGCAAACCGTGGGGGCGTTTTTGGTGATCGCCATGGTGGTGACGCCCGGCGCAACCGCCTATCTGCTGACCGACCGCTTCCCGCGGCTGTTGTTGCTGAGTGTGTCGATTGGGGCACTGACCAGCTTTGTCGGGGCGTATCTCAGCTTTTTCATTGATGGGGCAACCGGCGGTCTGATCGTTTCCTTCCAAACCCTGTTGTTTCTGGTGGCTTTCATATTCGCACCCAAACACGGTTATATGGCAGCCAGACGCCGCGCGGCCAAAGCATTGGAGGCAGAATAATGGAAACCTTGCTACAACCGTTTCAGTTTGCTTTCATGAACAACGCCTTTGTGATGCTGGCCATCATCGCGGTGCCCACCAGCCTATTGTCCTGCTATATGGTGCTTAAGGGCTGGTCGTTGATGGGCGATGCCATCAGCCACGCGGTTTTGCCCGGGGTTGTGCTGGCCTATCTGCTGAACATTCCACTGATCATCGGAGCGTTTTGTGCTGGCATGTTCTGTGCGCTCTCCACCGGGTTTCTGTCGCATAACAGCCGGATCAAGCAAGATACGGTGATGGGGATTGTGTTTTCCGGGATGTTTGGTTTTGGCATTGTATTATACACCAAAATCACCAGCGATGTGCATCTGGATCATATCCTGTTTGGCAATATGCTGGGTGTGGGCAGCCATGATCTGTGGACTTCGGGGCTGATTTCGGGCTTTGTCGGGTTGGCGATCATCCTGAAACGCCGGGATCTGCTGCTGCATTCCTTTGACGGGATACAGGCGCGCGCGGTGGGGCTACCGGTAGGGCTGCTGCATTATGGGCTGTTGACAATGATCTCGCTGACCATTGTTGCCACCTTGTCCGCAGTGGGCATTATCCTGTCCATCGGACTACTGATTGCGCCTGGGGCGATTGCCTTTTTGCTGACCAAGCGGTTTGAGTATATGTTGCTGATCGCGGTTGCCGTCACAATGGTTTCAGGGTTCGTTGGGGTTTATATAAGCTTTTTCATCGACAGTGCGCCGGCTCCGACGATCATTCTGATCCTGTCGGTGATCTTTATCGTGGTGTTTGTGCGCTCGGGCATTTTGGTGCGGCGTCATCAAGAGAGTGCGCGCCAGATATAGGGTCTTGGGGAAAGAAAGCCCCAATCATCCACGTTACCTCTGGATCACTTGCAATCCAGTTCGCGCCCGCCTTACTCAGGGCGGGCGCGAACCTACCGTTTCGATGGGCAGCAACCACATTTTCATAACTCCCCCGATCTTGAACTCTGACAGGTGATATGCCAGATCAAAGCGATGGATGAACAAGCTGCACAGATGAATATCCAGCATCTCGCCCCGGTGCTGAACGGGATGACGGTGGCCATCTATTTGCTCAACCGCAAACGCAAAGTGCTGTTTGCCAACCACGCCGCCGAGGCGCTGTTTGGCAAGGCCGCGCCGGGCATGGATTTCGTGCAGATCATCCGTCACCCCGATTGCCTGTCGGCGCTTGACAAAGTTCTGGGCCGCACCGCTCAGGCCGAGGCCACGTTTGAGCTGCTCCAACCCGTGCGCACCAGCTATCACGTCACCGCCAGCGCTCTGAATCCGGGGGATAAATCCCACGATATCCCCCGCGCCATTGTCAGCCTTGAGAATGTTTCGCATATCCGCGAGGCCGAACAAATGCGCAGCGAATTCGTCGCCAATGTCAGCCACGAACTGCGCTCGCCCCTGACGGCGCTGACCGGATTCATCGAAACCCTGCAAACCGCCGCCAAAGACGATGCCGCCGCCCGCGAGCGGTTTCTGGACATCATGTCGCGCGAGGCCAACCGCATGGATCGGCTGATTGGAGATTTGCTGTCTCTGTCCAGCGTCGAAGCCCGCAAACATATCCGTCCGCAAAATCAGGTCCGGCTGGGGCGGATTGTGGAACGCGCCATGGCGATTCTGGCCGGACCCTCGGGCAAAACCGAAGGTTTGATGACTCTGCACCAGCCCTCCGATCTGAATGATCTGGTCTATGGTGATGAGGATCAGCTGTTGCAGGTGGTCCTGAACCTGTTGGAGAACGCCCTGAAATATGGCAGCTCGGAACGCGGCGTGGATATTGGCCTGAGCAACCCGGATCATGCGGTGGGCATTGATGGCGCCCCCGTGGCGCTGACGGTCACCGATTACGGTGAGGGCATCGCGCCGGAACATCTGTCGCGCCTGACGGAGCGCTTTTACCGGGTGGATAACAGCCGTTCGCGGCAAAAGGGCGGCACCGGGCTGGGGATGGCGATTGTCAAACACATCCTGACCCGCCACCACGGGCAGCTGAAAATCGACAGCACAGTGGGTAAGGGAAGTCGCTTTACCGTCTTGCTGCCTCTGGTTGATTTGCCGATTTCCGATCAACCGTCATAAAACTGTAATATAACTGTCATAGAGCAGACACGCCCGGCCCTTAAACGCCATGGCAACGGTCCGCTGTGGGCTGTTTTTCATGTCCATCTCTATGCAAGGATTTCAGCTATGTCGAATATCAAAACCTCTGTCAGCGCCACGCTGGTTGCCGCGGGTCTGATGGCTGCTTTTGCCGGGTCTGCCCGGGCGGATGATCAGATCCAGATCGTCGGCTCGTCTACCGTTTTCCCCTTTGCCACCACGGTTGCCGAACGCTTTGGCAAATCCTCGGGCTTCAAGACCCCGGTGGTTGAAAGCACCGGCTCGGGTGGCGGGCTCAAGCTGTTTTGTGCCGGCGTTGCGCTGGATACCCCGGATATCACCAATGCCTCGCGGCGGATCAAATCCAGCGAAGTTGAAAAATGCGCCGCCAATGGGGTGAAGGATATTGTTGAGGTCAAGGTCGGCTATGACGGGATTGTCATGGCCAATTCGCGCGAGAACGCCCGGATATCGCTGAGCCTGCGAGACGTTTTCCTGGCGCTGGCCAAAGATGTGCCAAACGGGCAGGGCGCATTGCAGCCTAACCCCTATAAAACATGGCATGACGTCAACCCGGCGCTGCCGGATGTCAAGATCGAAGTCATGGGCCCGCCGCCCACCTCCGGCACCCGCGATGCGTTTGTTGAGCTGGCCATGGAGGGCGGTTGCAAGACCTTTGACTGGGTCAAGGCGATGAAAAAGCAGGACAAAAAGGCGTATAAAGCGCTGTGCCACACAATCCGCGAGGACGGTGCCTTTATCGAAGCCGGTGAGAATGACAACCTGATCGTGCAAAAACTTCAGGCCAATCCCAGCGCGCTGGGCATCTTTGGCTTCAGCTTTCTGGACCAGAATGACGATGTGTTGCAGGGCAGCCTGGTGAACGGAGTCGCACCCGAATTTGAGCTGATCGCCGATGGCAGCTATCCGGTCTCGCGTTCGCTGTTTTTCTACGTCAAGGCCGCGCATGTCGGCAAAGTCGATGGTCTGGCCGAGTTTCTGGCCGAGTTTACCAGCGAACAAGCCTCTGGCCCGGATGGCTATCTGGCCGATAAAGGTCTGATCCCGATGCCCGATGAAGAGCGTGCCGAATGGGCGGACAAGGCCAAAAACCTGACCAATCTGGAAATGTAACCCCAGCCCGGCGGGCAGCCCATAGGCTGGCCCGCCGGTGCCTGTGTTCATACCCAAACCTACAAGAGAAAGCCGTCAAATGGGTGATCAGTCCTCCGCCCCGTTCGTTTCTGCCAACCGCGCCCGCCGTCGTTTGGGCGAGTTGGTGGTTTATGCCCTGTTGATTCTGTCCTCGCTGACCGCGGTTGCGGTGACGGCGGGGATCGTGTTTTCGTTGGCATTCGAAGCCTTCCATTTTTTCCAGCTGATTTCGTGGCAGGATTTCCTGTTCGGCAGCAAATGGAGCCCGCAAACCGCGATCCGCGCCGATCAGGTGGGATCGGAAGGCAGTTTCGGTGTTTTGCCGCTGCTGGTGGGCACCATGCTGATTTCAACCATCGCCATGGTCATTGCCACGCCGCTGGGGCTGGCCTCGGCGATTTATCTGGCCGAATATGCCAGCCCGCGCAGCCGGGGGCTGATCAAACCGGTGCTGGAGATTTTGGCCGGCATTCCCACCGTGGTTTATGGTTTTTTCGCTGCTTTGATGATCGCGCCGTTTATCCGCATGACAGGTTCCTCCGTCGGGCTTGAGATCGCCTCGGAAAGTGCGCTGGCCGCCGGGATTGCCATGGCGATCATGATCGTGCCGCTGATTTCGTCGCTGTCTGATGACGTGATCAACGCGGTGCCGCAGGCGTTGCGGGATGCGTCTTATGGGCTGGGGGCAACCCAAGCCGAGACCATCCGCAAAGTGGTGTTGCCCGCAGCGTTGCCAGGCGTATCGGGTGGGCTGCTGCTGGCTGCTTCGACCGTGATTGGCGAAACCATGATCGTGGTGATGGCGGCGGGTATGGCGGCGAATTTGTCGCTCAACCCGCTGGATGCGGTCACCACGGTGACGGTGCAGATCGTATCACTGCTGACCGGAGATCAGGAGTTTGATTCCGCCAAAACCCTGTCCGCCTTTGCGCTGGGGATCCTGCTGTTTGTTATCACCCTGATCCTGAACATCATCGCCCAGAAAATCGTCAAACATTTCCGAGAGCAATATGACTAATCCACTCACAGAACGCACCGCCGCGCTGCGCCGCCGCCATGCCGCCGAAGCCCGGTTCAAATATTCCGGCCTGCTGGCCATCATGATCGCCGTTGGCTTTCTGATCGTGATGGTGGGCTCGATCGCCTGGATCGGGGCGGGGGCATTCAAACAGACTCAGGTTCAGCTGAGCGTCTATCTCGACCCCGCCGAAATTGACGCCAACGCGCTGGAACAGGCCAATTACGGCAAGCTGATCAAATCCGCCCTGCGCAGCCGCTTTGCTGATGTCAAAAAGCGCAAGCATAAGAAAAAGCTCTATAATCTGGTCAGCTATGACGCCGATTATGCCCTGAAGCGCAAAGTCAGCGAAAACCCCGGCCTGATCGGGCAGAGCGTTACGATGTGGTTTGTGGCCTCCGATGATCTGGATATGCTGATCAAGGGCAATCTGGGCGCACCGGGTTCTGCCACCCAGCAGCGCTTTGATGCGATGCAGCTGGGGTGGGTCAAGGCTTTGCAACAGGATGGGGCGATCCGAACTGTGTTCAACCGCAGCTTTTTCACCTCAGGCGATTCTCGTGAACCCGAGCTGGCGGGCATTCTGGGGGCACTGACGGGCACCGCGCTGACTCTGCTGGTGTGCTTCGTGCTGTCCTTTCCCATCGGCATTTTGGCGGCGATCTACCTTGAGGAATTTGCCAAAAACAACCGCTGGAATGATCTGATCGAGGTCAATATCAACAATCTGGCCGCGGTGCCGTCCATCGTGTTTGGCCTATTGGGGTTGGCGGTGTTTCTGAATGTGTTTGACATGCCGCGCTCCTCGCCGCTGGTTGGGGGGCTGGTGTTGGCGCTGATGACACTGCCCACCATGATCATCGCTGCGCGGGCGGCGTTGCGGGCGGTGCCGCCTTCGATCCGCGAGGCCGCGCTGGGCATCGGCGCGACCCGGATCCAGATGGTGTTCCATCACGTTGCGCCGCTGGCACTGCCGGGGATGTTGACCGGAGCCATCGTTGGCATGGCCCGGGCGCTGGGCGAAACCGCGCCGCTGCTGATGATCGGCATGGTGGCGTTTATCGTTGATATTCCCAATTCGGTTCTGAAACCGGCCACAGTGCTGCCGGTGCAGATTTTTCTATGGGCCGACAGCCCCGAGCGTGCGTTTCTGGAAAAAACTTCGGCTGCGATCATCGTTCTGATCACTTTCCTGATCGTGATGAATCTGGCCGCAATCCTGCTGCGCAACAAATATTCTCAAAGGTTCTGATGTGATGAGCACACAACATACTTCCAACAAAATTCAGGTCTCGGCCAAAGACGTCAATGTGTTTTACGGCGAAAAACAGGCGCTGTATGACATCAATCTGGACATCCGGCGCAATAAGGTGACATCGTTCATCGGGCCTTCGGGCTGCGGCAAAACCACCTTTTTGAAATGTATCAACCGGATGAATGATCTGGTGGATATTTGCCGGGTGCAGGGGCAAATCACCATTGATGATCAGGATATTTACGCCAAAGAGGTCGATGTGGTCGCCCTGCGGGCCTATGTCGGCATGGTGTTTCAAAAGCCCAACCCGTTTCCCAAATCCATCTTTGAAAATGTGGCCTATGGGATGCGGATTCACAATATGGTCAGCTCCAAATCCGAGCTGGCGGACCGGGTCGAAGACAGCCTGAAACGCGCCGCCCTGTGGGACGAGGTCAAGGATCGGCTGGATCAGCCCGGCACTGGTTTGTCGGGGGGGCAGCAGCAGCGGTTGTGCATTGCCCGCACCATTGCGGTGCAGCCCAAAGTGATCCTGATGGACGAGCCCGCCTCGGCGCTTGACCCGATTGCCACCGCCAAAATCGAAGAGCTGATTTTTGAGCTGAAGCAGAATTTCACCATCATCATCGTCACCCACTCCATGCAACAGGCAGCGCGGGTTTCGCAGCACACGGCATTCTTTCATTTGGGGGAACTGGTTGAATTTGGTAAAACCACAGATATCTTCACCAACCCGGTCGATGAGCGCACGCAGAATTATATCACCGGTCGTATCGGATAAGGGGGCCACATTATGGCACACACGCATATTGTTCACGCTTTTGACAAAGACCTTGAGAAAATCCAGGGCTTGCTGCTGGAAATGGGCGGGCTGGTGGAAAACCAGATCGTCGATGCCATGACAGCCCTGACCCAGCGCGATGCCGAGCTGGGCCAGCAGGTGCTTGATAAAGACAAGCGCATTGATCAGCTGGAACATAAGATCAGCGAAAAAACCATCCGCCTGCTGGCGCTGCGTCAGCCCATGGCCGATGATCTGCGCATGGTTGTGGCGATCATGAAGGTCTCGGCCAGTCTGGAGCGGATCGGCGATTATGCCAAAAACATCGCCAAACGGCTGACGGTTCTGATGCAGACTCCGCCGGTTGGCTCGTCCGAAAAGACTCTGAAACGGATGGGCGAAATGGTGCAGCTGATGGTCTGTGACGTGCTGAATGCGTTTCTGAAACGCGATGTCGAGCTGGCCGCTGATGTGCGCCGCCGGGATAGGGATGTTGATCTGATGAACAACACCATGTTCCGCGAGCTGCTGACCTATATGATGGAGGATCCCCGCAGCATCACCGCCTGTATGCATCTGCTGTTCATCGCTAAAAACATCGAACGCGCCGGCGATCACACCGCCGGGATTGCCGATCAGGTGCATTATCTGGTCCATGGCACCCTGCCCGACGAAAAACGCAGCAAGGGCGATGTGACCAGTACCATGGAAGTGCCGCCGATCGAGGGCAGCTAACCCATGCCCGGCGCGCAGGACACTCCGCAGATTTTGGTGATCGAGGATGAGCCCTCTCAGATGGAGATCATCCGCTACAATCTGCAAAGCAGCGGCTTTCAGGTGTTGTCGGCCGAAGATGGCGAAACCGGGTTGTTGCTGGCGGATGAAAGCCTGCCGGATCTGATCATTCTGGATTGGATGCTGCCCCGTGTTTCGGGGATCGAGATTTGCCGCCGGCTGAAGCGTCAGAAAAACACCCAGCATATCCCGATCATCATGCTCACCGCCCGCGGCGATGAAAGTGATCTGGTGCGCGGGCTGGACACCGGGGCTGATGATTACATGGTCAAGCCCTATTCGGTGAAAGAGCTGATCGCCCGGGTACGGGCCACTCTGCGCCGTATTCGCGGGGCGGGGGTTGGGCAGGTACTCAGCTATGGCGATCTGGTGCTGGACCCGGTGCAGCACAAAGTCACCCGGGCGGGCAAGACGATCAAGCTGGGTCCGACCGAGTTCCGGCTGCTGTCCACATTCATGGAAAATCCCGGGCGGGTATGGAGCCGTGAAAACCTGCTGGATCGGGTGTGGGGGCAGGATATCCATGTCGAGCATCGCACGGTGGATGTGCATATTGGCCGACTGCGCAAGGCGCTCAGGCAAAAGGGTGCGGATGACCCGATCCGCACGGTGCGCAGCGCTGGTTATTCGCTGGATGCCGAATAGCGGGCGTTTGGATAGACGGGGGAAAGACCTCTGCCCAACCAAGCGCCTTTTCGAGCTGCCCCGCCCGGCCGATAGGCCGGGCTGCGCCTGCCTGCCCTCCGGCAGGCGCAATTACCCTTTCCTCATTTTGCAATGTCGTGGAGTCTTCACACACCGCGTTTGCTGCAACGCCCCGCATTCGCGCCTACCCAGGCAGGCGCAGCCCTCATTTCTTGAGCTTAAACGAAGCTCTGTAGAGGTCTTTTCATTGCAACCCATTTCGTTGAACACACCACGCCGCACAGGCTCAGCGCTGCCCGAAAACCTCCGCCCTACCCATAAGTCCGGGCCACCTGTCGCCCCGGCACATCCAGATGCGGCACGGCTCCGAACTGGCTCAGATACAGCTCGCCATCCACCCAGTCGAATTTATGCACCGACGTATTCATCACCCGCAAAAACACCCGGCTTTTCTTGAGCATATCCAGCCCCAAAGCCAGCGCCGCCAAGGTGGCAATCACCCCGGTTGACGTCACCACCAAAGTGCGGCGCCCATCCTTGGCCACATCGGCCAGAGCGTCGGTGATCCGCTGGCAAAACTGCTCATAACTCTCCAGATCAGCCGAGACCTCACCCGCCCGCCACACCTGCAACACTTGCGGCACATGCAGGGCAAAGGATTGAATATCATAAGGAATTTCAACCCCATGTGTATCGCGCAGGCTTTCAGACAGGCCGAAATAATCCAGCTCGTTCAGGCGGGGATCGGTGTCGTGGGGCAGTTCGGTCAGGCCCATGGATTGCGCCGTTTCGATCTGCCGGGTCAGGGTGCCCGAGATCAACCGCTCATAGGGCTCCAGCCCGCGCAGGCTCTGCCCCAGCCAGCGGGCCTGCTGATGCCCCAGATCGCTGAGGCTGTCATAGCTGGCCTCGTCTTTGGCCCCGGTCTGGGCCTGCCCATGGCGCACCAGTGTCAGTTCTACCACATCGTTTCCTTTGCGCGTTTCGGCCAGTTCTGATCATAGCTTTTGCCGTCAAATTCACCGCTGGAGCGTTCGCTGAGAATATCGCCCGGGCTGGGCAAACCGTCGGCATAATCCCCTGCTGTCCACAGCCCCGAGCGCATGACCGCGCGGGCGCATTGGATGTAGATTTCAGCGATGTCGATAACAATCACCACCTTCGGCTGGTGTCCGTTTATTTCAAACCGGGCCCGCAGATCGGCATCGGTGGTGATCCGTCCCCGCCCATTGACCCGCACCACATTATTCGATCCCGGCACCATGAACATCAGCGCGATCCGTGGGTCGGCAATCAGATTGCGCAGGCTGTCAATCCGGTTATTGCCCCGCCAATCCGGCAGCGCAAGAGTTTGAGGATCCAGCTCCAACACCACCGGCCCCTGATCGCCACGGGGCGAGCCATCGACTCCGTCGGGGCCAACCGTTGAGACCACGCAAAACCGGCTGTGCCCGATCCATGTTCGATAGGCCGGAGTCATCCGCTGGGCGACTTTTAGCAAAGACGCCTGGGCGGGCGGGCTGTAGATATCTTCCAACTCGCTGAGATTTTCCAGAAATTGCATCAGCCTTCAAACCCTGCTTCGGCCATCAAACGGTTTGAGTTTTCCTCAATCATCTGTTCCAGCTCGGCCATGAATGCAGCGCGGGTTTTGCCCGCCTTGATCGGGGGCAGATACTCGATCACTGCCAGACCGGGCTTGCGGTAAACGCTGCGTTTGGGCCAGAACAGCCCGACATTGGTCGCCACGGGGACGCACTCCATGCCGGTTTGTTCATAGAGCAGGCCGGTGCCGATCTTATAGGGCTTGGTCGCGCCGGGGGCGACTCGGGTGCCTTGCGGATAGATCACCAATTGGCCGGCGGAAATCTTGCCGCTTTTGACGTCATTCATCATTTTGCTGATCGCTTTGGAGCGGTCCCCCCGGCGCACTGGCACATTGCCCATCCGGCTGCCGAAGAAATGGAAAATCGGCATCAGATGCAGCTCGCGTTTGATGATAAAGCGCGGCTTGGGGGTGGAGGCGATGATCCGGTCATCCAGCCCAGAGTCCACAGCACATAGCGGCTGTAATAATACAGAAACACATAGACGGCTTTGGGCGTGATCCAAACGAAAGGCGAAAACACCAGCGCCACAAGCGGCAGGGTGATATACATCTGCACCGCGAAAAGCAGGCTTCGCAGCCATTGAATTGCATAGGCCATCACATCAGCTCCTGTAAACTGCGCAGCGCGGCGCGGCGGGTGGCCCAAAAGGCGACCGCTGCGGCCAGGGGCGGTATGACAAATGGCCACAGCCAATGCCAGCCCGAAAATCCCAGCCCGGTCAGAAATCCGCCCTGAGCCGAGGCATCTGGCAAAAACCAGACCGCCACCATGCCAAGCGCTGATCCGATCGCAGCACCGCTCAAGGCCCGCAGGGTGAACTGGCGCACGAAAGCTTTGGCGATATAGCTATCCGTGGCCCCGACAAGGCGCAGAACCCGGATCACCTGCGCATTGGCGGCCAGCGCGGCCCCGGCGGCCAGCGTGATCATGGCGCCGGTCGCCAGCGCGATCAGCAGGATCGAAAACATCCCCAATGAGCGCAGCCGATTCGCCGCCTTGACCAGCGGTTTGCGCCAGCGGCTGTGGTCATCCAGCACGGCGCCGGGGGCTTCGGCAGACAGGCGCAGGCGCAGGCTGTCGCTGTCATACCCATCGCTGTCCTCGATTACTTCGATCAGCTGCGGAATCGGCAAACTGTCAATCGGCAGATCGGGGCCGAACCACGGCTCCAGCAGCTTCCTCTGTGCCACTTCCGACAGCACTTCGGCCCGCGCCACCCCCGGCGTGGTGCGTAGCACGTTCATCACGGCTTGGGTCTGGGCCTGCATCTGGCCTTCGGGCGCGGAAATCCGCACGGTCGAGGAACGCGCCAGCTCCAGCGCCCAACGATCTGCGAGCCGCCCGGTGGCCAGCGACAGGGCCAGCGCAAACACCGCCAGAAACGCCATGGCGGCGGCGGTGAACAGGGTCAGATTGGCGGTAAAGCCGCTGGGCGGCACCACCTGTTTCGCCTGATGATCGCCTTTGAGCAGCGAAACGGTTTGTTCCACCAGATATGTCGTATCAATTTTCACAGATCTGCCCCCGCCAGTTGCAGTGATCTATTGCTAATGCGCAACACCCGGGCATTGACCTGAGACTTGGCCGCGCGGATCAGATTTAGGTCATGGGTGGCAATCATGATGGTCTTGCCCATCCGGTTCAATTCAATCAGAAGCTGCAATAGCCGCTGCGACATTTCCCAATCGACATTGCCGGTGGGTTCATCCGCCAGCACCACGTCGGGCGACATGATCACCGCCCGGGCCAAGGCCGCCCGCTGACGTTCACCACCGGACAATTCGGCGGGCAGCGCATTAGCGTGGTTGCTCAGCCCGACCCAGGACAGCAGATCATTCAGATTGGTCATATCCGTGGTCGTCTGACGCCCGCAAACCGTTAAAGGCAAAGCAACATTGGCCGCCAGAGGCAGATGTTCCAGAAACTGGCAATCCTGATGCACCACCCCGATTCTGCGTCGGTTGCGGGCAATATCATCGCGCTGCATGGTGCGGGTATCCTGACCGAAAACCTGCACGGTTCCGCCGGTGGCTTTCAGCTCCATATAGCATAGTTTCAGGAAGGTGGTTTTGCCAGATCCAGACGGCCCGGTCAGGAAATGAAACGATCCCTTGGCCAGCTTCAGCGAAATATCTGACAGCAGTTCACTGCCGCCATAGCTGTAAGAGACATTGTGCAGCTCGATCACAGGCGTGCCTTTCTTATTTCATTTTGTAGACAGTTGTGCCTAAAAATAGTAAATGTTTCAATATAAAGAACGTCTTAAAATGCTTTGAACTTGTGACAAGCCTTGTTAAAGAGTTCGCAATTGACCGGTTTGGCTGGTCTGCGAAATGGCGGCTATGGGGAATAAAATGCGCTTATCATGCCCGAATTGCGATGCCCGATACGAAGTGGATGATCGCATCATTCCCAAGGAAGGACGCGATGTTCAGTGCTCCAGCTGCGGCAAGACCTGGTTTCAGAAATCGGCCGAGCAGCTAAAGGCCGAAGGCACCCCCATTGTTCAGCCGCGCCGGCGCAAAGAACAACAGCGGCCTGAGCCCGCGCCCGCCGATCACGACGATACCCCGGATGACAGCGCCGCGCCTGAGCAGGTTGAAACGGACGGGCCCGCGCCCGAGCAAGAGCCCGAAGAGCCCCGCCCCGCCCCGGTCGCCGAGCCCGCGCCGCAGATGAAAAAGCCCAGCAAAGATGCGCTGGACATTCTGCGTCAGGAGGCTGCGCGTGAGGCCGAGGTGCGCAAACAGGAAACCCGCGAAAGCATCGAGACCCAAACCGATCTGGGGCTGGATCAGGCCGAGCCAGCCGAGGAACCTGCCCGCGACGTTGTCAAGCAGCGCACGGCGCGGATTCGCGGCATTCAGGGGCCGGTTGACAAGAATATCACCCCCGGCGACATGCTGCCCGATGTCGAAGAGATCAATTCTTCGCTGCGGGCGGAAACGGCAGAGGATCATTCTGACGAAGAACAGCAGCTGCTCGATCACAAAAAACGCCGCAGCGGGTTTCGCAGCGGGTTTGTGCTGGCGATCATATTGGCGCTGCTTGCGGTGATGGCTTATGCCTATGCGCCCAGAATCATCGAACAGCTGCCGGGCAGTGCGCCGTATTTGAACGGGTATGTCGAATGGGTGAATGATCTGCGGATGTGGCTGGATGGGTTGATCCGCGCGGCAACCGAGTGGATGTCGGATCAGGGATAGGTGTTTGGACCCGGCCCTATACCGGGTTGGGTGGTTCATCATCCGCTCTGGCGGCTTTGTGGGGGCGTGACTCTAAAACCGATCGAGCAGGCGTTTCAGATAGTCCAGTTCGACCTGCGGGCGCTGTTGGTTGCCCGACCGGCGGCGCAGCTCTTTCAGCAATTCGCGGGCGCGGCGGTAAACATCCTGTCCTTTGAGCAATTCATCCTGCGTGCCGGCATTGCGCCCCCGCCCGGCGGTGCGGCCCAGCGGATCCTGACCCATCGCCTGACCATTCTCACCCGGTTGCTGGCCGGACTGATTATCGGCCATGTCATTGCCCAACTGGCGCACCCCATCCCGCAACGCTTCCAGCGCCTCGGCCTGCTTGTCCAACGCGCCGGGCAGATCCTCATCGCGCAGCGCCTGTTCGGCCCGCTCCATGGCGCGACCGGCCTGATCCAGAGACCGGCGGGCTTCGTCCCCCTGTTCGCCCCGCGCCCCGGGCAGCGCCTGTTGCTGGCGGCGCAGCTGATCGCGCAGGGCTTGCTGGCGGTCGGCCAGTCCCTGTTCGCCCGGCTCTGCGTTCTGACCTTCGCCCCCTTCCGGGTCAAAGCGTTTCTGCAAATCGCGGAACGCCTCATCCGATAAATCCTGCTGATCGCGCAAAGTGTCCTTGAGATCGCGCATGGATTTCCCACCCGGCCCGCCGCCTTGTCCGCCTTGGGTGACGCGCAGATTTTCCATCAGCTCGTTCATGCGCTCCATCAGCTCTTGCGCCTCTTCCATGCGGCCCTGTTCCATCAGCTCCTGAATGCGGTCCATCAGCGCCTGCAATTCGTCCTGATTGAACTGAAACGGATCGCCCTGCGCCTGCTGCTGATCTTTGCCTTCGTCGTCTTGATTTTCGGCCAGCTGGCGCAGATAATTGTCGGTGGCATCGCGCAATTCCTGCATCAGCGCGTCGATCTCATCCTTGCTGGCCCCGTTTTTCATCGCTTCGGCCAGCCGTTCCTGCGCACGGTGCAGGCGTTCCTTGGCATCGGCGAGCGAGCCATCCTCGAACAGCTCGGCAATATCCCAGAGCGCATCGGCAATCTGATCGCGCTCTTTGGGGTCCAGACCGGTTTCGCGGCTGCTTTCCAGCTGAGTGACTGCCTGACGCAGCATCAGATAGCCGCTTTCATTGCGCACAAACCCATCGGGCCGGTGAGTGATGGCCCGCAACACCTGCGCCACCCGCGGCGCGTTTTGCGCTGACCACAGCAGATCGCGGCGCTGTTCGGCCACTGCGGCGGCCAGAGGCACAAAGAAGCGCCGTCCGGGCAGAGGCATATTACGCGCCGGGCTCTGGCCAGTCTGGCCTTGGGCATCCTGCACCTGCAAACGCAGGATCACTGGCAGGCCGGACCAAGGATTCTTGGACAGATCGCCGGTCAGCTCTTCGCTGAATTCGGCGCGTTTGGCGGCGGGGGGCAGGGGCAGGTCGAGCGTGATCGGATCGCGGGGCTCGGGCGTAACGGCCAGCCCATAGCGGCGTTGGAGCGCGTCCATATCCAGCGTGAACGTCGCCGTGCCGCCCTCAATCGCGTAATCATCGCCGGCGGTGAAGGGTTGGCGCATCAGGCCATCGGCTTCGCGGATCATCTCTCCGGCAAACGCGACGTTGGGTGGGGTGTCGGGCAGCAGCCGGATCGTCCATTGCGCGCCGCCCTTGCCCTGAATGCGCAGTTCGCCGGCCTGAGCCACGGTCAAGGCGTGGCTCTCGCCCGTGCCGCCCGCCGTCTGATCGGGGACGGGCAAAGGCTGACCGGAGATGGTTTCATGCAGCTTCAGCGCTCCGGCCCGGCCATAGAAACGCAGGGTCAGGCGGGCACCCTTTTGCAGCTGTAAATCGCCTTCGGGCAGGTCGTTCAGATAAAGGGTGGGCTTGCCGGTATAGGCTGGGGGCTCGATCCAGCCTTCCCAGCTGGCGGCGGCGATGGCAGAGTCCGGCGCGGTGATCCTGGCCAGTTCAGCCACCGAGGCGATGCGCTGAACCGAGCCAAATGTGAGCGCCAGCACAAACAGCAGCAAGGCCAGATAGCGCAGCGCGTAAGGGTCGTGGCCCGAAAGCGTCAGATCGGGGCGCACGGCGCGGATGCCCTGCAAACGTTCGGCAATCCGGGCCAGATGGGCCTGCCACACCGCGCGTGAGGCGTCATCGGTTGCGCCAATCGCCTGTGTGTCGGTCAGGGCGGTGATCGGGTGCCCGGGCAAAGAAGCATCCAGCCGGGTGCGGGCCTGGCCCTGGCTGGGCCAGACAAAACGGCGCAGTCCGTGGATCAGCGCCAGCAGCCCGGCCAGCAGCAGGATCAGCGCCAATGTCCGCGCCGCCCAGACCGGCAGCATATCCTGCGCCCCCAGCATCAGCAGCGCCAGCGTGGTCAGGCCCACCGTCCAGAGCGGCCAGAAGCTGCGCAGCACCCGTTCGCACAGCATCCCCAAACGGGTCAGACGCAAGGGTCTGCGCAGCCGTTTCAGGGCGGTGTCCTTGGGGCGGGCGCTGTGGGTCATGCTCTCATTTCTGTTACAGCCATTCGGGGATGATATCGCGATTGATCAGATCTTCCAAGCTGGGCCGGGCGCGGATCACGGCAAATTGCGCACCATCCACCAGAACTTCGGGGATCAGCGGGCGCGAGTTATATTCCGAGGCCATCACCGCGCCATACGCCCCGGCCGAGCGAAAAGCGATCAGGTCTCCGGCGCTTTGCTGCGGCAAATTGCGGGCCTTGGCAAAAGTATCCCCGGATTCGCACACCGTGCCGACAATGTCATAGTGCTGTTGCGCGGCCCCGGCGTGGGGCTCCTGCACCGGGATGATGTCATGATGGGCCTCATACATCGCTGGGCGGATCAGGTCATTCATAGCGGCATCGACGATCAGAAACTGCCGGTCTTCGCCTTGTTTCAGATAGATCACTTCGGTGACCAGAATGCCGGCATTGCCCGCGATCAGACGGCCCGGCTCGATCTCGATTTCGCAGCCCAGATCGCCGAGGATTTCCTTGATCATCTGTCCGTATTCGATCGGCAGCGGCGGGGCGGTGTTGCTGCGCTCATAAGGGATGCCCAGCCCGCCCCCCAGATCAAGGCGGCGGATGTTGTGGCCCTGATCGCGCAGGGTTTTGGTCAGCTCGGCAACCTTTTGATAAGCGGCGCGGTAAGGGGCCAGATCGGTGATCTGGCTGCCGATATGCACATCAATCCCGACCACTTCGATGCCCTTCATCCGGGCGGCCTCGGCATAGACCTGACTGGCGCGGGAAATCGGAATGCCGAATTTGTTTTCGCTTTTGCCGGTTGAGATTTTCTCGTGGGTTTTGGCATCGACATCGGGGTTGATGCGCAGAGCAATCGGGGCGGTGAGGCCCATGGACAGGGCAACCTGATTGAGCGTGGCCAGCTCGGGTTCGGATTCGACATTGAACTGGCGGATGCCACCGGCAAGGGCGGCCTGCATTTCGGCCCGGGTTTTGCCGACGCCGGAATAGACGATGCGTTCACCGGGCACTCCGGCGGCTTTGGCGCGGGCATATTCCCCGCCCGAAACCACATCCATCCCGGCTCCCAGATCGGCCATCAGTTTCAGCACCGCCTGATTGGAGTTGGCCTTCATCGCGTAACAGACCAGATGATCCGTTCCGGCCAGAGCATCATCAAACAGCCGGAAATGACGGCGCAGAGTGGCGGCGGAATAGAGGTAAAACGGCGTGCCGACATGGGCGGCGATTTCGGGGACTGAGACCCCCTCGGCATGTAAAACCGCGTTTTGATATAGAAAATGGTCCATCGCGCATCCCGATCCCTGCTGGTTTTCAGAAGCTTAACCGATAAGGATTATCGCTGAAATGACAAGGCCGAAAACGGCGCAGCGCACCGGATCTGCGTGGCGCAAGGTACCTAGCCGCCGGCGCGGCGGTAAGATTTGACCCTGGCCAGATCGCCGCCAATCATCGAAACCCGCTGCGCCATTGATCCCAGAGGATCAAGGCTTTTGTGGGTTTTCAGCATCGCCTTGAGCGCATTGCGGGCATTTTTCAGCCGGGCTTCGACCTGCGGGCCGAAATCGCCGCGCTGCATGGCCGCCAGCGCCATTTCATGTTCTGCCGTTCCCTGCACCGCCTGCGCCGAAGCCCGCGCGGCCCCCTGTTCCGAGGCCACCAGCATTCCGGCCTGCCCCGCCGCCTGAGGATACTGCCCGGCCCGCAACAGGCTATGGGCATATTCCAGCCGCAGCCGCGCCTGCAGCGGGCTGTTGCCATGGGTTTTCAGCATGTTTTTATAGGCGCGGATGGCACGTTTGTAATTGCCCTTTTCCAACGCACCGCGGGCCACGGAATAATCCCGGTGAAAGCCCGGATGCCCCGCCACATGGCCGCCTGACATCTGACAGCTGGCACCCATCATCAGCAGGGCCGTTACGATCAACCACGGTCTGACTCGGGGGAAATGCATCAATCGAATCCTTGAGCTGCTTACCCCCCTAGTATATAGCTATTGTCAAGAGGCACAAGAAGCGGCTGGGGATCGTGTGGGTTAATGCGCGGTTAGGTGAGTTGCTCGAAAATCCGGCAGGAGATAATGCGTGACTTCGATCGCCAGGACGTCTTTCCCCATTTTGCTGCTATCGGCCTGTGTGTTTGGCTATGGAGCCGTGCATTTGGGGCTGATCCTGACGGCCAAACCTTCTGAAAACGCGATTGAACAGGGGCCGGGCACCAATCCACAAGCCGCTCAGACCGCGCAAAAGGCCGGGGCGGATAAAACCTGGCCCGCCGCCTTTGGACAGGTCAAAGCCCAGCCGAAACAGGCCGCTGTGACGGTGGTCAGCAACAGCTATCAGCTCAAAGGGCTGGTCGCCGGGCGTGGGCGCAGCTGGGCGATTGTCAGCGGCAAAGAGGGCGATACGCTGGTGCATAAAGGCGATCAGCTGCCCGGCGGCGAACAGGTGGTGCGGATTGATGACAAGGGCGTCTGGATCACACAAGCCGGCAAAGAGCAGCTGATTGATTTTGAGACCGATCCCGACCAAAGCGCCCCCCAGCCCGCAGCGGCACAGGCATTTGCGGGGAACCCGGAGGCTCCGCTGCAAATGAAGGCCGATCTGGCGCTGGCCGATTTTCGCGGGCGCGATTTCTGGCGGGTGCTGGCCGGGGCGGGTGGAATCAAGATCGTCGAGATCAGCGAAGGGGTGATGGCGCAGGAAATATTGTGGGTGCGCAATGGGCAGCTCTATGATAGCATCGGCTTGCAGGGGGGTGACGTGGTGGTGTCGCTCAACGGGATCCCGGCGGGGGATACCGATGCGTTGATGAGCGCCATGCCGAAATTATTGGGCCAGCGTCAGTTCGAGCTTGAAATAATCCGCGCGGGGGCCGTGCGAACCATAACGGTGGATGTAAAGGATGACAGTTAGACATTGGATTTTTGCCGTGGTGATCAGCCTGGTGTCGACATTACAGGCGGCGGCTCAGATTGCGCTGGATTTGCGCGATGTCAATCTGCGCTCTTTCGTGCAGATCGTGGCTGAAACCACCGGGCGCAATTTCGTGCTGGACCCGCGGGTGCAGGGGGTGGTGACGGTGATCGCCCCCGACAAGGTTTCTCCCAGCGCGGTTTATGACATTTTTCTGCATGTGCTTGAGCTGAACAAGTTAACCATCATCGAAGGGGCTGAGGCCGACCGGATCGTGCCGCTTTCACTGGCCAAGGAATTGGCGCCGGGGGGCAAACCTTCGGGGGTCGGCGGGGCGTATGAGACCCGGGTGATCGAGGTCAAAAATGTGCCGGTGGCTGAAATCTCTGAAGTGATCCGCCCGCTTTTGCCGCCCGAGGCGGTGTTGTCGGCGGTGCCGGGATCGGGGTTGCTGATCATCTCGGACCGGCAGGAAAGCTTCCGGCGGATTTCAAAGCTGGTGCAAAAGCTGGACCAGCCGCGCCGCGATACCATCGAAACCATCCGGCTGCGCAGCGGCAAAGCGGCCGAGATGCTGACCGTGGTGCAATCGCTGGACATCACCCCGGCCGGGGCCAGCCTGTCGGCGGATAGCCGGGCCAATGCCTTGCTGGTATCGGGCCCGGCCGAGTTTCGCAGCCGGGTGCGGGCTGTGGTCAAAGGGCTGGACACTCCGCAACGCACCATCGCCACCCGGGTTGTGCGGCTGAATTACGCCGATGCCAAACAGCTGGAGCCAGTCGTGAAACAGGCCTTCGCCGATCGCGTCGATCATTTCGGCCATTCGGGCATTGGATCAAAAGCCCAGCCAGGTGCTGATCGAAGCGGTGATTTTTGAGCTGTCGGTTTCGGATTTCGCCGATCTCAGCGCCCAGTTCGGGGTGTTGTTGAATGATGCCATAGGCGGCGGCGTCGAATTTTCGCTGGGGGGGCGGCCGACGCTGACCAGCCTTGTCAGTGCAGCGATTTCCAAAAAGGTGGTCAGCCCGGGCAGCGGCGGCACCTTTGGGGTGCACACCAGAAATTTCGGAGGCTTCGTGTCCGCGCTGACCAGCCAGGGATCGACCCGGCTGCTGTCCACCCCTTCGATTCTGACCCTGAACAATGAAGCGGCCGAAATCGTCGTGGCGCAGAATGTGCCCTTTGTCACCGGCAGCTTTGCCACGGTGGGCGATAGCGCGGTGCCGGACAAGCCGTTTCAGACGGTCGAACGTCAGGATGTCGGTCTGACCCTGAAGGTCGTGCCGCAGATCACGCTGGATCGCACCGTGCGGATGCTGATCACGCAGGAGGTCTCGAACCTGACCAATTCGGCCTCGGCCGCCGGGGGCGAGATTACCGCCAAGCGTAGCCTCTCGACCAATGTGCTGGTGCGGGATGAGCGGGTGATCATTCTGGGCGGGCTTTTGGAAAATGGCTCGGGCTCGGTCGGGCAGCGGGTGCCGGGGTTGAGCAAATTGCCGCTGATCGGCGGGCTGTTTCGTGGCCGCAATTCCCGCAAATCGCAGCGGGTGCTGTTGATGATGCTGCGGCCCAGCATTCTGGATTCCGATGCCGAAGCCGCCCGCCTGACCCGCAAGCTGGCGCGCGAAGCCAAGCGTATGGCCGCCGCGATGCAGCCGCTCAATGACGGGCAATATCCGGCGGTGCCTTCGGGGGCGTTCCCGTTTGACGGGGCTAATCTGAACCAGCCCTTTGATGCCGGTTTTGTCGATGATGTTGCCCGCAACCGTCGCTTCCCGCCTTTGCCCTCGCGTCTGGAATTCAGAAAGTAACCGCATGACGGATCTGGTGTTGCCGTTCAGCTTTGCCCGGGATCAGCAGGTGGCGCTGGAAGGTCGGCGTTTGCTGATCGGCCCGGATGCCAGCATGTTTGGCATCCGCGAGGCCCGGCGTCGCGCTGGCGGGGCGTTAGAGGTCACCCCTCTGGACAAGGCCGAATATGACAGCCGCATCGCCCGGCTTTATCAGGGGAATGAGAACGGCCAGCAGGCCGATCCTGAGCTGAGCTTTGATCTGGAAGACTCCACCACCGACACCGCCGCCGCCGATCTGCTGGAGGATGGCAGCCAGACCCCGGTGGTGCAACTGGTCAATCAGCTGTTGCGGCGTGCGGTGCTGGCTTCGGCGTCGGATTTGCATATCGAACCGCATGATGGGGGCTTGCGGGTGCGGATGCGTATTGATGGCTTTTTGCAGACTGTGCTGGATCGCAAGGATGTTCCGGTGCTGCGGGTGGTGTCTCGGCTCAAGGTGATGTCCGGGCTGGACATTGCCGAAACCCGGCTGCCTCAGGACGGGCATATCAGCGTCAAGCTGGGCGGGCGGGCGATTGATATCCGGCTTTCCACCCTGCCCGGAGATTACGGTGAACGGGTGGTGATGCGAATACTGGATCGCAATGCCGGGCTGTTGCCGTTGCAGGATCTGGGCCTGCGCCCCGGCCAGATTGACAGGTTGGAAAGGCTGGCGGCGCGGCCCAACGGCATCATTCTGGCCACCGGGCCAACCGGCAGCGGCAAGACCACCACGCTTTATTCCCTGCTGGCGCTGGCCAATGATGACGAACGCAACATCATCACGGTAGAAGACCCGATCGAATATGACCTGCCCGGGGTGTCGCAAAGCCAGATCAATTCGGAAATCGGTATGACCTTTGCCGCCGGTTTGCGTGCGGTGTTGCGTCAGGACCCGGACATCATTCTGGTGGGCGAGATCCGCGACCATGAAACCGCCAGTGTTGCGGCCCAGGCGGCGATCACCGGGCATCTGGTGTTTTCCTCGCTGCACGCCAATGGCTCGGTCGCGGCGGTGGTGCGGCTGCGTGATCTGGGGATCGACAATTACTCTGGCAGGCGCAGGGCTGTGAGCGCTGTTTGGGCAGCGGCTATACCGGGCGGGTCGGGGTGTTTGAAATCGTCACCGTGACCGAGGAGTTGCGCATGGCGATTGATCAGGGGGCCTCGGAACAGGCACTGAAGCAAAGCGCGCTGAGCTCTCAGGAAACCCTGTTCGGCGAAGCTCTGCGCCGGGTGCAAGAGGGCGAGACCAGCATTGCCGAGACCCTGCGGGTGGTCGGAGATGCGCAATGAAGGCGTTTTCCTATCAGGCCGTCACCGATAGCGGGCGCAAACGCAAAGGCACAGTGGTGGCAGAGAGCGAAAGCCAAGTGTCGCAGATTTTGCGCGGGCAGGGGCTGTATGCAACGCGCATCACCGCCAAGGCCCAGTCCAGCCGCAGAGGCCTGTTCCGCAAAGGGCGGATGAATGATGACATGCGTGCGGTATTCACCCGGCAAATGGCGGTGCTGCTGGGGGCCGAGCTGTCGGCGGATGCGGCGCTGGAAACCGTGCGCAGCTCGGGCACATCGGTGGCGATTGAAACCGCGGCGGCGGTGGCCAAGGCCGGGTTGATGGGGGGCTTGCCGCTATCGGCGGCTTTGCAAAAAACCAGTGCCGGGTTTCCGCCCTACTATCTGGCCTCGGTCAGCGCGGGCGAGATTTCGGGCAATCTGGCCTCGGTGTTTGAAAATCTGGCGGATTATCTGGAGCAGCAAAATTCCGACCGTGCCCTGCTGTCCACCGCCCTGATCTATCCGGCCTTTGTCGCCACGGTGGCGGTGCTGGTCTGTGCGGTTCTGATGGTCAATGTCGCCCCTGAAATCGCCGGGATGTTTGCCGTTTCCGGACGCGAATTGCCCGAGCTGACCCAGATCGTGATCGGGATCAGCGACTGGTTGCAGTTGCATTGGATTGCGTTGCTGATTGGGGTGGCTTCGGTGGTTATTGGCCTTGTTCTGGCGCTGCGTATTCCGAGCTTTCGCGATCGCTGGGATGGGATGCTGCTGCGGCTGCCGGTGCTTGGGCGGTTGCTGCGGCTGGCGGCGGCGGCGCAATATCTGCGCACTCTGGCGCTGGTGATCGGCAGCCGGCTGACGGTGATCGACGCGGTCAGCAGTGCCAGCGAAGTCCTGAATATCCGGCGTTTCCAGCAGCAGGCGGCGGCGGTTCACGACGCCATCGGCGCGGGCGAAAGCCTGAGCGACAGTCTGAAATACATGCCGCTGATCCCGCCGGTTTGCCGGCAGCTGATCCACGCGGGCGAGCAATCGGCGCGTTTGGGCAAGATGACCGAACGCTCGGCCGTGTTGCTGGAAAACTGGCTGAACACCGAGCGCAAAAAGGTGGTGGCTCTGCTGGACCCGCTATTGATGATGCTGGTCGGAGCGCTGGTTCTGGTGATTGTGCTGGCGATTTTGTTGCCGATCTTTGATCTGCAATCAGTGGTGTCGGGGTGACAGCCAGGCCGCCTCAAGCGGCGCGATCTGGTTGCCGAACAATCGACACCGCCGGCCTGTCGTGGTTATAACTTGGCCACCTGATCCATGAAATCCTGCCCGCGGGCCTCAAAATCCGGGTATTGATCGAAACTAGCCGCCGCTGGGGCCAGCAAGACCGTGTCGCCGGGCTGAGCCTCTGCCGCCGCTGCCACCACCGCCTGATCCATGCTGTGACATATCTGATAGGGGGTTTCGGTCAGTTGCGCGGCGAAATCCGGGGCGGATGCGCCGATCAGATAGGCCTTGCGCACATTTTGCAGATGCGGGGTCAACGCTGAAATGCCACCCTCTTTGCCCTGCCCTCCGGCGATCCAGCGGATATTGTCAAACGCCTCAAGCGCTTTCAGCGCGCTGTCGACATTGGTGGCTTTGCTGTCATTGACAAACCGCACGCCGTTTTTTTCGGCCACAACCTGACTGCGATGTGCCAGACCGGAAAAGCTGTGTAGCCCGGCTTCGACCACCTTGGGCGCAAGCCCCAATGTGCGTGCAACCGCATAAGCGCAGCAGGCATTTTGATGATTATGACGCCCCGGCAGATTGCGGATCTGGCGCAGATCAATCGAAGCCACCTGCCGGCCCTTGCGGTATTCCGACAAAAACCCCTTGCGGGCAAACACCGACCAGCCGGGCCCGGCCAGCTTGGCCTTGACCGAGACCCGGATCACCCGATCATCCTGCGCCCCTTCGCTCAGCTGACCGGCCAGAAATTGCCCTTCGGGTTGATCGACCCCGATGATGGCACGGTCGGGGCCGCCCTCAACAAACAACCGGCGCTTGGCGGCAAAATAGCCTCCCGGCCCGCCATGGCGATCCAGATGATCGGGCGAGATATTGGTAAATACCGCCACATCCGGGGTGAGCGAACGTGCCAGTTCGGTTTGATAGCTGGACAGCTCTAACACGACCACTTCGCCGTCATGGGCGGGGTCAATATCCAGCACCCCGCGGCCGATATTGCCGGCCAGCTGGGTCGGGCGTTTGGCGTGTTGCAGCAGATGATGGACCAGCGCGGCAGTCGTGGATTTTCCGTTGCTGCCGGTGATCGCAACAATCCGGGGCAGCACGTCGAAATCTGACCAGTGCCGGGTCGGGTAGGATTGAAAAAACAGGCCGATATCATTGTCCACGGGCACTCCGGCGGTCTGGGCCAGAGCGATAATGTCGTGCGGTTCCGGGTAAAGATGCGGGATGCCGGGTGAAACGATCAGGCGGCTGATGTCCTGCCAGATCGCCGGTTTGCGTAAATCCGTTGCGGCATATCCTTTGGCAGCGGCCCGTTCACGCGCGGCCGGATTATCGTCCCACACCAGCGGGATCGCTCCGCCGGCTTCGAGCGCAACCGCCGTTGCCAAACCCGAACGCCCCAAGCCCAAAACCGCAATTTTCTTATCTTGATAACCTTGAACCGGGATCATGTGTTTGGCCTTTTTCGTTGCTTATACCCTGCTTAGAGCGTTATGCGAAAAACCTGAATCACTTAATGCTGCCTGAAATCAAAGATTTCAACGCGTTAGGTGATGCTCTTTCTATCAGGTATTTCGTCAAACGCCAGAGGCACCAAAAATCATTTCGGCAATCAGGATCGGAATGGTTCGTGGCTGGCTTGGATTTGAAAATCCCCACCCAAAAGCCGCCCATTCTGAATTTATTGATGTCGGCACGGATAAAGCCTTGCCCCTGACCGTATTGCCGCTATTGTCGCGCTGGCATTTGAGCGCGGTTTCGCTTTTCCTCTGCCTGTTTGGGCTGGAAGAAATTGCCGGATGCGGGCGTGATGGAATGGTAGACATACCAGACTTAAAATCTGTTGGGCCGTGTGCCCGTGTGGGTTCGAGTCCCACCGCCCGCACCATTTATTGACCTGACCTTTTGAAATATAGCCAAACGACACAATCCTGATTGTGCCTTTCGGTTACAAGTCTCTGATTTTACGCTGATGCTTCGTGGATTTTGGGAATAAAAACCACTCTCGTCAGCTATACCAAGGGGATGCAGGAGGGTTCCTCGAAAAACATGGAGTGAACTACAATGACCACGCCCCAATACTTGCCGACGATGCCGGGGCCGGGCTTTGACGATGTGGACACGAGCAGCGGCGTCAAAATGATCGAAGCGCGTCTGGCGGAGGTCAGGCGGATGGATCCGAGCGTCCCATGGGTCAAACCCCGGATCAAGACGCTGGAAGAGAACCTTCGGAACGCCAGGAGGCTCAGGATTCCGTAAGTGATGCTGATTTTCTCGGTGCGCCGGGTGATGTGGTTGAGCCGTTGCGGGGCTTGATGCCCGTGGCAAAGAAGTGTGTGCGGCGCTATTTCCGATACCCCGCTGATTCAGGCTCTTGCCATGCGTCCCAACAGAGCCCCGTCCACGGACAAGAACCGTGTAACAGGCGGGTGCAGAAATACCCTCATTCCGAGCTTTGGGGTGTTATCGGCAAGCTTCTAATACGCAAGATTCTGGTCTGGTTCTTGCCATTCCCGATTTTGGCACATTGCGGGAAGGCGTTTGGGCGGTGTACAATGCGGGTAAGTGTCGCCGGGCCAAAATGATGGTCAATTATGCCTGATATTTCCTGATGGCATTAATGGATTTTGTCAATGTGCCAAGGACAACATCCCCCCGGAAACGCGGATGATCTTGCCGTCCAGCTCCAGATTTAGCAATTCGGGGGTGATCTTTTGGATGGGCAGCGCCAAATCTCGGACCAGTTGATCTTCGGCCACCGGGCTGGGGCCAAGCCGGGCAAGGATCTGGCTGTGCAGGTCCGCCGTTTCCCGCAAGCTGCGTTGTGGCCTGCTGGTATTATCGTATGGGGCACGGGCTGTTTCGGCCTCTGGCGGGCGCGTATGGGCCTTTGGGGTTGGGGCCTCTGAGGGGGTGCAGGGCTCGGGAAGGCCCAGCACCTCGATCACATCCGCCGCCGAGCGCACCAGAGTCGCCCCATCGCGCAACAGCACGTTGCAGCCAAAGGCGCGGGCGTCAAACGGATGCCCCGGCACCGCCAGCACCTCGCGCCCCTGATCCAGCGCGTTTTTCGCTGTGATCAGACTGCCGGAATGGGCGGCGGCTTCAACCACGATCACCGCCCGGGCCAGACCCGAGATGATCCGGTTGCGTCGTGGAAAATGACGCGCCTGAGGTGTCACCCCCATGGCGATTTCCGACAGCCGCAGGCCCGAATCCACGATTTGCGCCATCAGATTGGCGTTTTCCCTGGGGTAGGCCACATCCACCCCCCCGGCCTGCACGGCGAGGGTGCCACCCTTCAGGCTGGCCTGATGAGCAATGGTATCAATGCCACGCGCCAAACCCGAAACCACGACATAGCCGGCCTCAGACAACTCTCCCGCCAATTTACGTGCCATGCGCCCGCCCAAAGAGGACGCATTTCTGGCTCCGACCAGCGCCACCATCGGGCGGTGCAGCAATTGGCGTTGGCCAATGGTCCATAGAATCGGCGGAGCATCGGAAATATCGGCGAGATCGGCTGGGTAATCGGCTTCGCCATAGCACAGCATCCGGGCCCCGGCAGCGCGGGCAGCGCGCATTTCGGCGCGCGCAACGGCTTCGGGGCAGGGCTGGTAATCGGGCACCCCGGCGGCACGGGCGATTTCGGGCAAGACCGCAAACGCTGCGGCGGCGCTGCCATGTTCAGACATCAGCCGGAAAAAGGTCGAAATCCCAACCCGGCGTGAGCGCAAAAGGCGGAGCCACAATAGCCGGTTTTCTTCTGTGGTGGGGGGGGTGAGGGTGGGGTGAGAAGAAAATAAATTCTCGGCCATCATAACTCCGCTCTTTTGCTGGACTCACTATGGTCGCAAAGTGATTAACAGCCGATTAACCCTGCTACATTTTTTTGCCCGGATTC
>PDWJ01000532.1_pt1 | contig 55580 bp, 49 predicted proteins | sample 1430881 | NCBI WGS metagenome assembly PDWJ01 (sample SAMN01162460, study PRJNA174530) | Oral metagenome, whole genome shotgun sequencing project. | biome: Marine environment; feature: Marine mammal; material: Swab sample of the gingival sulcus; isolation source: swab sample of gingival sulcus...
GAGAAAGCACAAGTGTTTCATCACGTTTTGTGGCTTTCTCGCAGAGAAAGGAATGGTCATAAACATGAAAAAGCGGTTAGCAGTATTTTTGGTTTTGGCGATGATGGTATCGTCATTCGCAATTGTCTTTGCCGACGTCGATTACGGCATGGAACTTAAGGAATTGGGCGTTATTAAAGGCGACCAAAACGGTAATTTAAACGAAGCGAACAACTTGACAAGAGAAGAAGCAATCGTGACGTTGACGCGCATGATGGGTCAAGAAGAGCAGGCGAAGAAATGCATGGACGAAACGCCATTTACTGACGTGCCGAAAGATAACTGGTCAAGACCTTATTTGGGCTATGCTAAAAAACAAGGCTGGACAAATGGTATTGGCGATGGCAAATTTGGTCTCGGCGACAATGTGACGACGCAGCAGTATTTGACATTAATGCTCAGAGCGCTCGGTTATACGGGTTTGGACGTCTATGCTAAAGCCGTTCAAATGGGACAAGATATGAACTTATTAGAAGGCGTTAAGGCGACTGCTGCACAAGATGTGATTACGCGCGCTGACGTCTTTGCAGTTATGTACAATACACTCTATACAAATTCTAAAGACGCTGACGAGGCGTTGATTTACAAGCTCGGTTTAGCAGCTGCAGAAAAGCCGCAGACGGGCAAGCGCACGGTATATCCGCTTACTATTAAAAACTTTAACTATGGAAAAGACGAAATTGACATCACATTTGACAAGGCGCCGGAAAAAGTCGTCGCAGTCTATCAAGATTCAGTTGAGACTTTATTAGCACTTGGTCTCGAAGATCACGTCGTCGGCTTTGGTGGTCTCGACGAGGACGTCAAGCCGGAATACGCCGATGCATTTGCCAAGACAAATGTCTTTGAAGCGTGGTCACCGGATAAAGAGTCAGTACTCGCTTTGGAGCCAGATATGATCCTGAGCTGGTATTCATTCTTTGGCGACAAGAAAATGGGCGACGTCGACTTTTGGCACAAGCGCAATGTCGGCACGTACATGATGCGCAACTCAGGCGCCGATATGCGTTCTTTGGAAAACGAGTACACGGATATCTTATTAATCGGTCAAATCTTTGATGTGCAAGATAAAGCTGAAGCAATCGTTAACCATATGAAAGAAGAAGTCGAAAAAGTTTTAGCGGTTGCCAATAAGATGGACAAAAAACCGACTGTCTTAGTTATGGAATTCGACAAAAAAGGCGTTCGCGTCTATGGCGAAAACACATTGGCAGGCGACATGGTTAAGGCAATTGGCGCAGATTTAGTAACTGCACCGGAAAACAGAATGTCTGGCGAAGACTTAATCGTCAAGAACCCGGATGTCATCTTTAACGTCTACTTTGGCAGCTCATCTAAGCAAGAAGATGCCAATGCGGCAATCGCCAAGTTAAAAGACGATCCGAAATACGCCAGCCTCAACGCCGTTAAGAACAATCGCGTCTACGCAATTTCACTTAGCGAAACTTACTGTAGTGGTACGCGTACTTTAGATGGTATTCTTAAACTTGCTAAAGGCATCTATCCGGACTTTGAAGAATAATGACTAGTAAACAAAATAATAAAATAGACGGCGCTGCGGTGCCGTCTAAAAACACTTTCTTGGGAACGTCTATTTATATAGGCGTTTCCCTGTTATTACTGGCGGCTGTTTTAGTTTCCATCGTTGTCGCGGTGGCTTTTGGCACGACCAGTATTATGACGGCTGACGTCTATGGCGTCATTGCCTATAAGTTGTTTAAATGGCAAGAATTTGCACAGTATTCAGAGGGCGCAATTCACGATATTATTTGGCTGATTAGACTGCCCAGAGTCGTTTTGGCAGTTGCCGTTGGCGCCGGCTTGGCGGTCTGTGGTGCAGTCATGCAGGCAGTGGTCAAAAACCCGATGGCGGGGCCCTATACGCTGGGAATTTCATCTGGTGCCTCGCTCGGCGCGACGATGGCGATTTTGCTCGGCGTCGGCGTCTCTTGGGGTGCAAACTACGTCGGTGCAGTTGCCTTTATCGGCGCCTTTGGCGCGGCGCTCTTGGTAATGTTTATTGCCGAATTGGGTTCGCGCGCCAACACTGTAAAATTGCTCTTAGCTGGTATTGCGATTAGCTCCGTCTTTTCGGCATTTTCCAGTTTCATCGTCTATTTGGCAAACGACAAAGAGGGCATACAGTCGATTACCTACTGGTTGATGGGTAGTTTGGCAGGCGCAACTTGGGAGACGATGGGCGCGATATACATTGTCGTATTTGGCGGCAGCCTCTTTTTTATGACGCAGTACCGCACGCTCAACATGATGTTATTGGGCGATGAAATCAGCATTACGCTGGGCACGAATTTGCACGTCTATCGCCGCATCTATATGCTAGTATCGGCGATGATGATTGGCTTTGTGGTCTTTTCATCGGGCATCATTGGTTTTGTCGGTTTGATCGTACCGCACTTTGTACGCATTTTCTTTGGCTCTGATCACCGCAAGGTGCTGCCGGTGGCGATGCTAGTGGGGTCGCTGTTTATGATTTGGGCAGACGTCGCATCGCGCGTCGTGATACCCCACGTCGAATTGCCGATTGGCATCTTGGTGTCGATGATTGGCGCGCCGACATTTATTTACCTATTGCTTAAAAAGACCTACGGATTTGGAGGCTAACCATGTATATAAAGTGTAAACAGTTAGCCGTCGAATTGGGTGGCAAATTAATCATCAAGCAGATTGACGCAGATTTTGAAAAGAATAAATTCATCGGCATTATCGGACCGAATGGCAGTGGAAAATCGACATTGTTGCGCTCTGTTTATCGCGTCTTGAAGCCGAAGTCGGGTGAGATATATTTAGAAGACAAACCGCTAAAAGACTACGGTTACAAGCAGTCGGCGCGCAAGATGGCAGTCGTTTCGCAACACAATTATTACAACTTTGAATTTGGCGTCAAAGAGGTCGTCTTGATGGGGCGTTCGCCTCATAAGAAAAATATGGAGCGCGATAACGCCGAAGACTATCGCATTGTCAACGAATCGTTGGAACAGGTCGATATGAGTAACTACCAGGAAAGAAGCTTTTCAACGCTTTCCGGCGGCGAGCAGCAGCGCATTATTTTGGCGCGCGCACTGGCGCAGAGAACAGACTGTTTAATACTAGATGAACCGACGAATCACCTCGACATTAGGCATCAGCTACACATTTTGGACTTGGTCAAAAAAATGAACGTAACAGTCATTGCGGCGCTGCACGACCTCAATACGGCGCTCGCCTATTGCGATTACCTTTACGTTTTAAAAGACGGTCATATCTTTGCCGCCGGTCATCCCGAAGAAATCATCACGCCGCAGCTAATCAGAGATGTCTACGAAGTCGAAAGCCATATTTTAGTCGATGAAAAGACTGGTAAAAAGATGATTAGTTATTACTAGTCGGTGAAACAGCTGGCTAAGTTAAGGGGGAGTAAGCGTGAAAAAAATTGCCATTTTAACTTGTTTAAAGGCCACTGAAATATGTAGTGGCGCATCCTGTTTTGTCGCCTTAAACGACAGGACAGCTCATTTTGAGGCTTACAAAGATGAAGACGTAAAAATAGTGGCTTTTTTTCATTGCAATGGTTGCAAAGCCGACTATCAAAATGACCTGCAGTACTTAGAAAAAGTCGAAAGAGTCTGTAAAGCGTGCCCCGATGTCATTCACGTCGGCAAGTGCACCTACTATCAGCGCGATTTATGTCCGGTTATCGAAGATATGATTAAGTATTTTGAATCACATGGCATTAAGACCGTCATCGGTACGCATTAATGGCTGCTGTCGGCGTGCGAACGCCGTCTAATCGACAGGCTGTTCAAGGCGATTAGACCGCAAGCCAGTAATGTATAGGCAATTGAGACATTGGCGTGATAGCCGTTTACCTGTGTCGACAGTTCGACGTAGAAAGCACTTTCCATTAAATTAAAGGGCAGTGCGCTGCTGAGCGCGTAAATGCCGGCGGGCAGCAAATCGGTATCGAAGAAAACGCCACCTAATAAGGCGGGAATAATCAGTGTTAAAAGTGCAGCTAAACTGGCTGTGCTTTTATTTTTTAAGCTGTTGATTAACAATTTAAAGGCTTCAAAATAGGCGATGATAATAACGCCGCCGACGGCGATTAGCAGCGCGCCATCTGACTCGTTTAAGACAGTTGTAAGCGATAGACAGACGATTAGCCAGGGCAATAGTAAGTAGAGGTAGCTGACAAGGCGTTCGCTAAATCCATAAATGGCGATGCCGCGCGAACTAACTGCAATGCGGCGCAGCGTCGTCGCACTTGTCGTCAACAGGACGGATAGTGGCAGCGCCAGGCAAAGTACGATGACAAAAAGTGAAAAGAGCAATTGTTTTTTGGCGCTGTTGACGACGATTAGCGTCTGTTCTCGATAGGGGCTATCCTGCTTGCCAATTGGTAAAACCCTTACGGTAAGTTGCTCTTTTACCGTTTCTTGGTATTTGTTAAAGTGATTCAGGGCGCTTTCTTGATCGCCTATACGATAGCGATTTGCCGCCTTGACGAGGCGATGTTTGACGATTTCGGGCATTATATCGACTGCTAATAAATCGATTGCAGCCGGCGCCAGTACATTTGTTTGCAGGTGATAGTAGCTAATTCTATCGCCTTTTTGATTGGGATTATAATTTTCTGGAATGATCATTAGGGCGTCGACGACTTCGCGCTTTAAGAGCGTTTCGGCTTCGGCGTAGTTTGTTTTATGCAGCGAGAGAATCGGCTGTTTTTGCAACTTGGCAATATAGTTTTTAGTGATGTCGTTTTCGGCGCGGTCGACGACGGCGATATCAACGGAGAGCGTTGACAATTGATTGCGGTTTAGCAGCGTACCGGACATCAAAAAATAGACGAGCAATAAAGCGTATAATAAAAGGCTTAGCGGGTGTTTAAAATGTCGTTTTAAGTGATGGATGATCATTTTTTTACTCCATAGCGGCGCGTTGCAATTAAATAATACTGCTGTATCAGTAAACCTGCCAAAAGTGCAAACCAGCTCAGCAACACTTGCCATTTAAACGTCAGTCCTAAGCTCAGCTTGGTCAGCGTAAGAATTGGCGAAAACTGCGATAACAGTTTTAAGTTTAGGGGCATTATAGTATAGGGTGTTAAGCTACCGCCCAAAACGGCTAGAATAAAACAGATGATTAGACTGCTGACGAAGAACAACTGACGGTTTTTAAGCGTCATAATCAAACTTAGCCAGAGACTCGACCAAAATAGCGAGATGGCGATAAAACCGATGGTAACTGTGATTGGACTGAGCCCGCTGTAAATTGCCCATGCAATGGCAAAGAGCGTCGTTTGAATAAGTGTAGTCAGCGCATTGCCACCGTGCAATCCGGCTAAGTACAATGGAATTGGCAGTCCGCTGGCGAGCAGGCGGCCGCTGACACAACTATTCATCTCGTCGTAACGCGCTATGATTAATGGTATCGTTGCGAATCCAATAATTGCAAAACTAAGCGCGATAATAAAGTAGGTACTAGTTGAAATGCCACTCAGTTCATTGCGCACTTGCACGTCGAACAAATCATTTCGCCCGATTGTCGTACTGATAATCTCTAGTGAAAATTGGTTGTTGGCATCGCGAATCGCCTCGTCGCTGAGCGTTGATTCCGTCAGCAAATCGTAAAAACTGAGCGTGGTAATATTGGCAGTCTGCACGAAATGGCTATAGGCAGAAAAAAGTGATTTTAGAATCTTCGTTTTGGTGGGAAAGCCAAAGTGCGTATAAATATCAATATTGTTGTCGCGGTAGTATAGTAGATTGTCGGTAAACGCGTCGGGAATGACGACGTAGGCGTCCAGTACATTCGCGTTGAAGTCATTGATTATCGCGTTGCGATCAGCTGTGACGATATCAAACAGCGCAGTGAAATCTTCGTTGCTCGTAAAATTATTTAATAGCAGATTAATGTAGCGATGCTCATCCTCGACGATCAAGCCCAGTTTTATTTTTTGTCGCGCGTTGTAGTCTGCCACGTAATTGGCAAAGAGTTGACTTAATAGCAGGATTAACAGCACGCCAATGAGTTGAAAGAGCAGCGCGCGTTTTAAACTAAAGTTTTGTTTTACCGTCAATATAAATAATTGCAGATGATTGATACCGCCTACCTCGCTCTCTAGATAAAGTGATAACTAGCAATTATATACCCCAAAGACAATGGATATCATGCAAATTAAATACAATTTTTTTACAATTATAAATAATTTAGTGCATTTGCCGATAAAGTATTTGAGTGATAAATTACTCTTTAACCCAGAGTATTCACGCCAGTGCGTGAAAAGCGCTATAAGGTTTGCGAATAGGTGCGTTATAAAAATTTAAGGCGTACCGAATGAGTGTACGGTGAAAATTTTTAGAGCGCAGATATTCCAAAGGTTGATGCGAATTTCGGGTAGTGGTGTGAATATTCTGGGTTTATTATGCACTTATATTTAGACTTTACTCTAGCATAGTTGCTCGATTGTGTAAAGTGTAAAGTTGTCCCAGATTGTTCACGGCAGTGTTCAAAGTCTGTTAGCTTTGAAAATAATTGTTGAAAGTCGCCTTTTTTAAAAGGCATCACCGACGATATGGTCGCACAGTGTGCGAACGACGGCAAGCGTAACGGCTTAGTGAAAATCGGGGCTATTAGTATGAGGCGAAAATGGGGAATAAAATATAAATGAAACATACTGTTTTAGTTATAGATAGTTTAGAAAAAAAATTAATAGATGTAGTCGCGACGCTGCGTCGGCAGGCTCATATTGTGCACTATATTATGATGGACAATCTGAAAAATGTCGATTTAAAACACATGAAGTTCGACGTGACAGTCGTCTATTTTAATATCGAAGATCCGGTCGCCACTACATTTATAGAAGAGAATAAAAATCGTTCTAACGGGGGCGTAAAAATTGTGCTGTGCAGTTATGATGAAAGCGATTATTGCAAAGAGCTAATCATCGAAGAAAGCACAAAGATAATGCTTTATAGCAAATGGAATCAAGATGCCGTCCTCGATGCTATTCAGCGCGTCTTTAGCTACAAAGAATTAGTCGGCAGAGATAACTTGGAAATCATATTGGATAAGATTAAACAAGTGCCGACGTTGCCGGACATCTATTTTGATGTCAACAAGATGATTGTCGAAAAAGCCGATATGGATTTGATTTCAAAGCGCATTGAGAGCGATGTTGCCATAGCGTCGCGCATTTTGCGAATAGCCAACTCGGCTTATTATGGCGCGCGCACGGGCTCGATTCATCAGGCGTTGATGTTTTTGGGTACTGAAAATATAAAAAATATTATTATTAGCATGGTCGTATTCGATAATCAGTCGACGGTGTGCGATGTTAAAGTGCTTTGGCAGCACGCTGAGCTCACCAATAAACTGGCGAATTACATTTACTATATCAAACACATGCGTTCAATGCCCGCCAGTTATTCGTCGGTTGGCTTGTTGCATTCAATCGGCTTAGTGCTACTGTTGACGGTTTTTTCAGATAGTTATTTGCCGGTAATTGAACAGTTAAATCAGACTTCGGAAACACTTGAAGAATTAGAAAAGAGGGTACTCAATTATACGCATACCGACTTAGGTGGCGTGTTGTTGGATTGGTGGAACTTGCCGCCGGGACTGATTTACGGCGCGTTCTATTATCGTAGACCGCTCGAAACAGAGCCAGCCTATGCTGAAATTACCTGTATTGTTCATTTGGCGAGTCATCTCAGTTGGAAGATTTTGGGCGACACGACGTTTATTGGCGCGCTCGATCAAGAGGCTTTGGATTACTTGAAGATAAGCGATCACGAAGTCGAGCAGATCATGCAGAATTATCAGGCAAAATAGAATTGTGATAAGATATAATTAAACCCAGAATATTCACGCACTGGTACGAATATTCTGGGTTTAACTTTACATATGGCTGTGCCTTTGGTAAGATAAACTCAGGTTGTTCGTTGTTAAAATGAACTGTCTGGGTTTAGTTTTTGTAGTTAGTTAAAAGAAGAGGTAATTGTTCAGTTGAAATGTATAACATAGTGTCATCTCGATGTTACCGGAAAAATATCCGGACGCGAACTTATGAGCGGTGTTTACGAAGTAAACATAATTACATAACGCAAGTGAAGTGGAGAGACCTCGCTTTTAAACCCGAGATTTCTCGATTTCGGCTTCGCCTACACTCGAAATGACAACTTGACTGAATGATTAAAAGAAGAGGTTATTATGGAGAATAAGATTATTGCCGTCGTCGACGGCAGAGAGATTACCGAACAGCACATGGCGCATTTGATCAATACAATTGGTCCAGAGCGCATGGCGCAATTTCAAGGCGAACAGGGCAAAGCTCAGCTCGTACAAGAGTTGATCAATCAGGAACTATTCTATTCGCACGCATTGGCTAAAGGCTATCAAGACGAAAGCGACTATTTAAACGAAGTCGAAATCGTGCGCGCTAATTTGTTAAAGTCCTATGCAATTAGAAAATTTTTAGCTGAGGTCAAGTTTGATCAAGCAGCTGTGGAAAAGTATTACGAAGACAATAAAGCGCAGTTTGTCGAGCCGGCAAAAGTTAAAGCAAGTCATATATTGGTGCCCGACGAAGCGAAAATGGCTGAAGTTAAGGCGGCGTTAGATGGCGGTGAGGCGTTTGAAGCAGTTGCCAAGGCGCATTCGACTTGTCCGTCTAAAGAGCGCGGCGGCGATTTGGGCTTTTTCGGCAAGGGGCAAATGGTGCCAGAATTTGAACAAGTGGCATTTGCGATGAATGTCGGCGATGTTTCTGAACCGGTTAAAACGCAGTTTGGTTATCACGTCATAAAATTAGACGACAAAAAGCCCGAAAGGGAAATGCTGTTAGATGAAGTCAGGGCTCAAATTGAGCAGCACTTGCTTCATCAGGCGCAAAACCAGGCTTATTTCGACAAAATTGCCGAGTTAAAAGAAACCTATAAAGTTGATGTTAAATAATCGGCTATACTAGACTTAAAGGTGAGGGGCGCTTTGAAAACGGCGAAGCATCGTCGAATTCAAAGTGCTCTTGCCATTCTTTGAATTCAATGATTCTAATAGTAAAGTCATTTGTCTCTTGGCTCTGCGACAGGCTGAGGACAATTGCAATATTTTTATCGCCCGCGTCATTTGTCACATTTAGCGCAATCGCCGCTGGCAAACCGTCTTCGCCGAGTGTCGTTTCGTATTTACTGCAGGATTCGGCGAGCAATTGCTCAATTTTTGTAAAGCCGCTTTTGCGGTCTATTTTTTTGTGGTTTACATCCTCGACGATTGCAATGACATCGCCAATCACGCGGTTAGACTTGCCCTCCAGTTGATAGTATTCATTTTTCCAAGCAATTTTTTTATCGGCGAGGCGCATGTTGGACATGGCAGTACTAAAAATTGCCAGTCCAAAGACGATTAATACGACCATCATAACGACGATTAATACCGAACTCGAACCCCGTTCGTCGCTTAAAAATTGTCTTACCATACGAGCACCTCACTGTGTCGACTGAGCGTAGTCAATTCATGCCTTAATAATAATGCACCATTTTTATCTTGCACCTCCGATTGGATATCTATTAATGCGCTATTTTGCGTTGAGGGCGTCATTTTGAGGACGACGCTGTAATATGCCATTGACGGATTGTCAATTTCATGCCAGTTCTCGTCGTAGTAATAGTTGTAGACGACGGCGCTGTCGACCTTATCGGCTCTGTGTGATTCTATTGCCTTACTGCAGTAAATGCTGGCAAAGCTCTTGTCTTTGGCGCGCTGATTAATGCCATCGGCGCTAATGAATAATTTTAGAATAATCGCACTGACAAAACTGAGGATGGCAATCGATATTATTATTTCGACTAGAGTAAAACCGTTTTTTTTCATCTTATCACCTCGTTTTTAGCGCCACGATTTCTTGAATGTGTTCCGCGCGGTTGCGATAACTATAGTCGTAATTGACGACGATGGCATGTTTTTGTTCATCGTAGTCGAATGCGACTGCTTTGGCTGGCACCAGTTTTATTGCCATTGCCGGGTCGGGCTGCTCGCCATTAACGGCGTATAATTCCCATAAATAGTTATCTTCACAATAAATATAGGTAGTAAAACCGGCTTCGTCCCCGCTGTGTTTGACGACTAGCGCCGAGTGCTTGTCGAGAAAAGAGCGCTCGACTGTAATGCTGTCCAGACTGTCGTTTTGGGCGACGATCATATTGATATAAGATGTTGCAATGCGCAAGTCTTCAATGGTATTTTTATCTTCAATAATTTGCTTAAATGTTTGGCTGCCTTGTAAAATCATAATCGCGATGGCACAACAAAAAATCGTTAACAGTAAAACGACTAAAAATGATTCCGTGGCATTGTGTCGACTGCGTTTAAACATTATTCATTCTCCATCTTGAGAAAATCACGGTCTACTTCTAATTTTGGGATGACAGTGATAATCGGCGCAATATTGGCGGCGAAAATCTCGTACATATAATCGTATTCGTCGCGATTTAGCATTAACTGATAGTGGCTTTCTAAATATTCTAAGTTGGGCGGGTAACTGCCTTCTGTCGCATAACATTGAACGGCGTATTTCCTTATTACGTCGACCTCGCGTTGTTTCGAGCGGACGTGGTCTTTTTGTAAAAATGCACGCGTGCCGTTTAGCAGTAAGGCGCCGCTAATGATGATAAAAAGTGCGACGACAAGTGTTGCAACTATTGGGTTTGAACGTCTTTTGCGATACATACTTCACCTAACCAATGGCATTCATAATGTCGATAATGGGTAGAATAACTGAAATTAAAATGACGCCGACTATAATTGATAAGATGATGATCAAAAGGGGCTCGATAACTGTCGTCAAACGCTCTAGGCGATAGTCGAGCTCTTTTTCCATCGTGACAGCTGCTCTGTCGAGCATAGTGTCCATGTGTCCGGTTTCGGTGGCAACTGAAAACAGTTTAATCAGTACCCAGGGGAACAAATTGAGCTGTTCTATGGCGATTTCGATCGGCGTATTTCGGTCGATCGCTTCGGCGGCGTCTGAAATTCTCTGTTTGACGAATTGATTGTCAAAAATTGTAGCGATTAAGTGCATGCCGCGATTAATGGAGATATCGCTCTTTATCAACAGCGATAGATTTCTGGCAAATTTGACTGCCGTCGCAGCGGAAACCAGGTTGGCGACAATCGGCAAGCTAAACATAAACTTGTCAAATTTTGCCTTGTTGGCGCTCGCTTTAAAGTAAAAAAACGGAATTGCTACTACTGCAAAAATGACGGCGACGATGGGCAATGCATTGTGGCTCATCGCCTGACTTAAATTCATTACAAAGCGCGTCATCGGGGGCATTTCGCCGCCGAGATCAGCTAAAATCTCGTTAAACATCGGCAGAACTTTTAGTATGAGTACAAAAATAACACCCAGCATTAGTAGTGTCAGTATTGCCGGGTAGGTGATTGCCGAGCGTATTTTTGCAGCCGTATCCAGTTCGCGTTCGTAATTTTGCGCAATTTGATTGAGTACGTTGCTGAGTTCGCCGCTTTCTTCGCCAATTTCTATCATGGCGCAGACGACTTTTGGAAAGTAGTCACCTGTGCTGTTAATGGCATCGCTCAACGAAGCGCCTTGCGCAATCTCATTTTGTAATTTTTCAATGACGTTCTTGAGCGATTCATCGTCCGATTTTTCGCGGATGATTTCCAGCCCTTGATATGTTGAAATGTCGGAATCGATAACGAGTGCCAACTGGCGCGTGAAGATAATAATATTTTCTTTTCCGATTGATGTCTTATGATCCATTTTGCCCCCTAGACCTTGCAATAAGTTTCTAATAACTGATGATCGTTGGCGCGTAGTTTAGCTTCTTCGTATTCGATGACGCCATTTTTATAAAGCTGCGAAAGGCAGCGTTCAATCGATTGCATGCCGCTATTGGCACCGTTTTGAATCAGGTTTTTAATTTGGTAGTGCTTGCCTTCGCGAATTAGATTGCGCACGGCGGGCGTGACAATTAACAGTTCGCTCGCCAAGACGAGGCCGCTGCCGTCTTTTTTGGGCACCAGTTGTTGCGATATAATACCCTCTAAGACGCTTGCCAACTGACTTCTAGTTTGGGCGTGTTGTTCAGTCGGAAAACTGTCCAGTATGCGGTCAATTGCCTTTACTGCGCCGTTAGTATGAATTGTAGAGAGCACTAAATGACCGGTTTCGGCGGCAGTTAGAGCTATCGAAATCGATTCGTAGTCGCGCATTTCACCGAGCATAATGACGTCGGGGTCCTCGCGCAGTGAGGCGCGCAGCGCGCTGGCAAAGTTAAGTGCGTCTGGTCCGATTTCCTTTTGCGTAACCAGACTTTTGTCGTGTCGATGTAAAAACTCGACGGGGTCTTCAATGGTTGTAATGTGATAAGAATAATTGCTATTCAGTTGTTGAATCATACTTGCCAAAGTTGTCGATTTACCACTACCTGTGGCACCGGCGATTAAAATGAGGCCCTTTGATTTATTGAGTAGTGAACCACAATTTTCGGGCAAGCCCAAAGTGCCAATGTCGGGGATTTGCAACGGCAGCGATCGAATTGCGCAGGCAATCGAACCGCGTTGCAAATAAAAATTGCAGCGAAAGCGACCAAAGTTTTGCTTGCTGTATGATAAATCTACAGATTTATATTTGAGTAACTGGTCGTACTTAGCGTCGTCAAGATAGTGGTGTGCTATCTTTTTTAATAGAATGGGGTCCAACCGTTCTTCGCCTTCAATTGGAACTAGTTTAGAACTAATGCGCATAATCGGTTTGCTACCGGCGCATAGGTGTAAATCAGTTGCATTGTTCGACATCGTCGTACTGAGTAGTGAATTCATATATTCAGCTATATCCATGCTCATTCCTCCTTTATCATATTATATCGCATAAATGATAAAAATTATAATTTTAATCAGATAAATGTCTATTTTTTTGACTGCGCTCAAGACGACATACGATAAATGCCACTCGACTGAATAGTGGCTTTTGTGCTAAAATAGACATGAGAGGTGAAATATGTTTAAAAAAATTGTTCAATTTGAAATAGGCGAAGATATTCAGGGCTTTTATCTAATCAGGCGCGCCGAACTGCGCACCACGCAGGCCGGTAAAAAATACATCGATGCGACTTTAATCGATAATAGCGGTGAAATCAACGCAAAATTGTGGGGAGCCGAAGAACCGGACATCAAAATCTTTGGCGAAGGCGATATCGTTAAGCTTTCAGCCAGAGTAAATGAATGGAATGGTCAGCGTCAACTCTCTATTAAGAAATATCGGCCGATTAGTGCAAATGATGAAGTAAATATTGAAAATTTTGTGCCGTCAGCACCACAAAAAGGCGAACTCTATTTTGACTTGATTGGCGAGCACGTCGAACAGATGCACAATCAGGATATCAAGCGCCTATGCAAGGCGATTATGCTCGACCGAAAAGAGGATATGGTCGTCTATCCGGCAGCTAAGAGCAATCATCATGCAATTCGCGCCGGACTGGTTTATCATATCTATCGCATGCTCGAAGTGGCAGATAGATTGTGCGATGTCTACGAGACCGCCAATCGCGATTTGTTAAAGGCGGGCATTATCTTGCACGATTATTGCAAGATGGATGAAATGAATCTAAACAGTATGGGTTTGGTTTCGGAGTACTCGGTCAAGGGCAATTTACTCGGTCACATTAGCATGGGTGTAAACCTAATTGAAAAAAAGGGGGAAGAACTGCACGTCGACCCTGAAATCATCATGCTTATTCAACATATGATTTTATCGCATCACTACTTTCCGGAATACGGTAGCCCGAAAAAGCCACTGTTTATCGAAGCCGAGCTACTTCATCATATCGACGTTATCGACGCCGCCGTCTACGACTTTTCAAAGGCGGCTAAGGAAACTAAAGTTGGAGATTTTTCTGAACCGGTCTGGTCGCTCGATAGACGCCGCGTTTATAATCATGGACTAAAGTAATGTTGTGATATGATTGTCATTTCGAGTTAGCGGAGAAATTTAGCATACATTGTCATGTCGACCGAGCGTAGCGAGTGGAGACATCTCGATTTTTTAACGCATAGAATTGAAACGAAGTACTTTCGCTTTTTACCGCAATTGGAACGCTCCTTGTGCTGATATCGTTCCGCATTATTTGGGTTCACTAGGAATATGGTGAGAGCGATAACAGTGCGCTTAGAATTGAAACGAAAGCACTGCGCTTATATCGACGGCAGGTATTATTCTTCTAGAAGGTAGCGCTACGCTACAAACTACCTTTACGAAGAACAATACCAACCGTCGCGCTTAGCGCTTTCTGACAATTCGTAGTGTTTTTCATTGCTAGCGCCTTTGTCTTTTCGATGTTACCGGAAAAATATCCGGACGCGAACTAGTGAGCGGTGTTTACGAAGTAAACATAATTAGTGTAGCGCGAAGCGCGAAATCGAGAAATCTCTGGTTTGATTATATGGTTTCAATATCTATGCTTTTTACATTTTTATTTGTCGATGACAAATTTCACATCGCGCATCAGCGCCATTTCATTTAGTTGCTGGTTTTGCGGCTGAATTTCATTGAAAACGTTTGCGTTTTGTCTGTGCCTGGCACCGAAATATAATAGGGGGGGTAGTGTGAATAAAAAGCTTGCTTTGCTGATATATCCTGAATTTAGCTTTCAGGAAATAGCAAATTTAAGTGCTTTATTTAGATGGTATTACGATACGGAGACGGTTACATTTTCAAGTGGTAAGGCGCCCGTAAAATCAGAAGAAGGTTTCTTAATTTTGCCCAATAAAACTGTAGATGAATTTGCTATAGCAGAGTACGATTGCCTGATATTATCTGGTTGTAGCGACCTCAGGCTGCCTTTAAGAGATGATAAAACAACTAGTTTTTTGGAGTCGTTTAAGGGGAAGGATGATTTTGTAATTGGCGCTATTTGTGCGGGTCCAGCATTTCTAGCAAAAGCCGGACTTTTAAAAGATAAAAAATTTATCAATTCACTGTACTTAGAAATGAATACCAAGTTTAAGTTCGTCGACGAGAAGAACATTGTCTATCAACCCATCGTCGAAGATGGCAATATCATTACAGCTGTCGGTACGGCTTATAGAGAATTTGCTATTGCAGTTGCAAGAAAAGTAGGTTACGATTGTCCCGATACTGCATACGCAGGGGTTTCCGCTAAATGGAAACCCGAGGATTTCGTATATCATCTGAAAGGCGAAGAACTAAAAGAATTTGAAGAGGCATTTGCCGATTTATTCTAGAATCACGTCGGCGAGCAATTTCAGTACATGCATATTTTTTTCAATGTGCTGGCACAGAAATACAAAAGCATTTGATTGTATTGACAAAAGGGGAAAATAAAAAGCAATGAAAAAATCACTAAACGTTTTTAATAAGTTTTCAAACGAATTACTTATGCTATCCGCGTTTATATTTATATCTCTTAGCATGTTTAGACTAGGCGTTCATTTAAGAGATAATGATGTATCAGTGGTAAATATGGTTGCTATAATAATTTTATCAACTATTTTGATAGTGTCTTTATCATCCGTTTTGTTTATAAATTTAAAACAAAAAAAGATAGTTAAATTATCTTATCGTGATAGCATTCATACTTCAACGATTGCAAGGTTTATGTTATTTGCTGTAATTACCACTGTTTTTAATAATAGCATTATTCTTAATGTATTTTCTATTTTAATTTGGTTTGTTTTGATAACTATTCTTTTGCTCGGAAAGACACCTTATATAGTTGAAGGTGGTATATTATTCACAAGTTTAGCAAAATGGCAATCTATTGACAAATATAAAATTGATGAAAAAAATATAACTATTAATATAAACGGTCTAAAACGAGAACTTTCCTGTAAAACTGATGATGTTGATAAAGTGAAGATGATTTTTGAAAATAATATTAATAGGAGTTCATAGATAGAGTGCTAGCTTAGAAATAAATAATTTCAGCGCATATACAAAATTTTTTTAACCCCAGAATACTCGCGAACTAGCGCGAATACTCTGGAATTGAGAATGTCTAAGGCGTTATTTCAAAACAAATCGGACATTGATGGTCACGCAGTCGACATTTTGTGCGAGCTGTAGTTTAGAAATTGCGTTGTTTTATCACTTAAAACTGTCGAGGATTATTTCCAAATGCGTTCGCTTGTTGACCTCGGCGATGGCGTTTTTCAAATCCATGACGTAGTCGGTGATGATGCCATCGACGTCGGATTTAATGAATTTATCAATGGATTCCGGCGTGTTGACCGTCCAGACTACTGCCTTTTTGCCGGCATCGTGAATTTCTTCAATTTTATCCGGCGTCGCCTCGCGCTCTTCCATTATCAAGTAATCGCCCTTTAAATCCTTTAAATCGCCAATTGAAAAGAAGTACAGAAAACCGGTTTTTATCTGCGGATAATTGTCGTGCGTGTATTCGATGATGTCGTAGTTTAATGACAGTATGACGCACTCGTCCAACATGTCTTTAGCCTCGATCATTTTGACGACGTCGTCGACCATCTGCGTATCGGCGCTCTTGCCCTTTAGTTCGACAAAGACGCCGATTTTGCCCTTGCAGGCGTCGAGCAGTTCTTCTAAAGTGGGAACGGGTTGAGCGGGCATTTCCGGCTGGAATTCATTTTTGACTTTTAGTTGCTTGATTTCTGCCAGTGTCAATTCCATAGGCGTTTCACTGGCGCCGGCAACGCGCGCAAAATTGGCGTCGTGATTGATGATATAGGCGCCATCGGCAGTGCGCTGCACGTCTATTTCGGTCCAACTGACATTTTCACTGATGGCAACTTCAATGCCCTGTATGGTATTTTCGGCGCCCAAATCGCCGCCACCGCGGTGGGCGATCAATTCGACGTCTATTTTTAGCTTAAATAATTCGTTAAAGTATTTCTCCATCAGCGTTGCCGTGCCGAGGTTAATTGACAGAACTATAACAATTATTAGAGCCAGTTCAACTTTTGTCTTAATTTTAATCTTTTCATATATGTCTTTATCTGCCAGTTCAGTTGCACGGGCAACTAGTTTTATTTTTACGTCTCTGCCTTCGGCGCGATTGTACTTGTAAAATAGCTTTGTCAATATAGTAATCGCGATTGGTATCAAAATAAATGCAAAGAATCCAATGATTTCAAGTATCGACATCATCAATACGATAATTGATACGTTCTCGCTGATAAATAAGTCGCCAATCGCCAAGTCGATAGCGAATAAGATGGCGATGGCGGCAAAGCCGATGGCTGCAAAAATCAAGGAGATTTTGATTAATTTCAAAAAATAATCGACTATAAAGGTCTTCCAATACTTTTTCATGAGCAGTCTGGAGCTTCTAAATGCCGCTAGTACCGGCTTTTCGTCGAGCAATATAAAGTGTATTGCAAATATGTAGACGATGCTGACGACGAATAAGAGCGTAAGTACAAGCGCATAGAGTGCACTATACAGTGGATTGTTAAAGATGACAGAAGTAATAAAGTTGGGTATCTTAAAGTCTTTAAGCGGTCCCATGCTAATGCCTATGTTAAGCAGTGGCAACACGATGGCGGCGTATAAGACCAGTACGACGCCGAGTGGCGAAAAAAAGAGTTTGATTGATTTAATCGCCGCCAAAAGTATATCTTTCATCTTCATATTGAGTTTATTTTCTTCTGACAGTGCGCTGATGATAATAAAGGTATTGATGTCAATTCCCAAAATTATAATTAACAAAAAAATACCTATCACGATGACGGGAATGCCATAGATGCTCATAAAAAAGCCCAAGTAGTCGCCGCTCGATATATTGGTGCGCCCACTCAGCGTTATAAATAGAGATGTCAGCCAGGCAAAAAATGGCAATACGGCGATACTTAAAATTGCCTTAGTGACGAGTTGATATTTTATAAATAGCCATATGATTCTACCGTTTACGGCGTACTTGTTGATTTTTCTGTTATCTTCCATGTTAGCTCCTTAAAGTAGTAATTTGCTATATTATACCAAATAATCTTATTTTAGTGCAGATATTGTAAAACTGGCATAGTTTTGTGTAGCATTGCAACTATTCGGGTTTAGCAATGGCTTGTTGGCGATGGCGTGCGTTATAGATGGTTGAATGGGGGTATAAGATGATTAACCTCAGGTTATTCAACCACTGCGTAAAAAACATGGGTAGTTCGTAAATGCATGCAAACCGCTCGACCGGGTAGCTGGCTAACTTTGCAATAGCCACTTTATAGCTTATAGTGTTTTTGCGCCAAAATGTGAATAATTGTGGTAAAAGTTTACGAGGAGTATCTTATGAACAATACGATTGAGCAGCGCGTCACAGCGCTTAGAAAGTTTTACAATTCGCACCAGACGCTCGACTACGAATTTAGACTACTCATGTTAAAGCGCTTAGAGTCTGCCATATTGAGGCGCGAAGAGGCGATATACGGCGCCTTAAAACAAGATTTAAACAAATCGCGCTACGAGGCGCACTTAACAGAAGTCGGGATAGTGATAGGTGAATTGCGCCATGCGATCAAACATTTAAAGAAGTGGATGCGTCCACAGCGCAAGAAGATTGCGCTTACGCAAATGCCGGGCGCTGCCAAAGTCTATAGCGATCCCTATGGCGTGGTGTTAATTATGTCGCCTTGGAATTATCCCTTTCAGTTGTCGATCATTCCGTTAATCGGCGCCATCGCCGCCGGAAACTGCGCGGTTGTAAAGCCGTCGGCATACAGCAGTCAGACTTCTGAGATAATTGAACAAATTATAACAGACGCCTTTAGTGGTGATTACATTACAGTCGTCAAAGGTGGGCGCGAAGAAAATCGCGATTTATTGGAACAAAAATTCGACTATATCTTTTTTACGGGCAGTCCCGTAGTCGGCAAAGTCGTCATGCAGCGTGCCGCTGTGCATATGACGCCGGTTACGCTGGAATTGGGCGGTAAATCGCCCTGTATTATCGATCAGACAGCTGATATCGATAAGGCTGCCAAGCGCATGGTGTTTGGCAAGCTACTCAATTTGGGGCAAACTTGCGTTGCACCGGACTATTTACTGGTCCATGAAGACGTCAAAGAGCGGCTCGTCGGCGCGCTTAAACGCGTGTATAAAAAAATGGTGCCTAGTGAGCGCTATCGCAAGCAAGCTTTGCCGCATATCATCAATGAAAAGCACTACAATCGCTTAAAGGGTTATTTAACGGAGGGCGAGATTGTATTCGGCGGCGAGGTAGACGACGAAGCACTTCAGATTTCGCTGACCCTGGTAGAGGGCATGGCGTTAGACGGACCACTGATGCGCGAAGAAATATTTGGACCGATTCTGCCGCTTATCACGTGGCGCGACGAAGCGGAAATCATCGACTTTGTCAACAGCAGACCTAAGCCGTTGGCGCTCTATTTATTTTCTAATAATCGCACACTACAAAATAGCGTAGTTAAAAAGATAAGTTACGGCGGCGGTTGCATAAATGATACTATCATGCATATTGCGGCAGCCAGTCAGCCGTTCGGCGGCGTCGGCAACAGCGGCATGGGCGCCTATCACGGACACGAGACCTTTAAGACCTTTTCACATTGCAAAAATGTGCTCAAAAAGTGGTGGGCATTCGACTTGCCGGTGCGCTATCATCCCTATTGCGACATCGCCAAAAAACTGCCGCAGATATTGTTTAAATAAACGCATAAAAGAGACGTCAACTTAAACGCTGGCGTCTCTTTTTAGGTGTTTAAGCGCCGAGGTAGGCGGCTTTTACACTTTCGTCATTGAGCAATTGATCTCCGCTACCGCTCAGGGCGATGCTGCCGGTTTCCAATACATAGGCGTAGTCGGATATTTCCAGCGCCACTTTGGCGTTTTGTTCGATCAATAGTATCGTAACACCCTCTTTATTAATTTGCTTGACGATGTCAAAAATATCTTTGACGATTAGTGGCGCGAGTCCCAGAGAGGGTTCGTCCATCATCAACAACTTGGGCTTAGACATCAGCGCGCGCCCCACAGCCAGCATTTGTTGCTCGCCGCCGGACATCGTACCCGCCAATTGTACTTTGCGCTCTTCTAAGCGCGGGAACAGCTCGAATACCCAATCGATATCGCGATTGATTGCCGCTTTGTCCTTGCGCAGGTAGGCGCCCAGTATCAAATTTTCTTTGACCGTTAAGTTGGGGAAAATGCGGCGCCCTTCGGGAGACAGCACAATGCCGGATTCGACGATTGATTTCGTCGGCATTTTAGTGACGTCTTTGCCATTGTATAGTATGGCGCCCTCGGCGGCGCTTTCCAAACTCATAATCGCCCGCAGCGTGGTGCTCTTGCCGGCGCCATTGGCACCGATTAAGCTGACGATTTTTCCCTGTTCGACGTGCATTGAAATGCCGCGCAGGGCGTGAATGCCGCCGTAGTAAACGTGTAAATTATCGATTTTCAACATTAGTCCACCCCCAGATAGGCTTCGATTACTTTGGGATCGTTTTGAATTTCTTCAGGATTGCCCTCGGCAATCGTGACGCCGTAGTCGAGCACGTAGATTTTTTCGCAAATGCCCATGACGACCTGCATATGGTGCTCAATCATTAAAATTGACAAGTCGAAATCGTCGCGAATCTGATGAATGAAGCCCATCAGTTCATGCGATTCTTGCGGGTTCATGCCGGCTGCCGGCTCGTCTAATAGCAATAATTTGGGGTCAGTTGCCAGCGCTCTGGCAATTTCCAGTTTGCGCTGTTTTCCGTAGGGCAGGTTGCTCGATTTTTCGTCTACCAAGTCGTCTAGCCCAACTGCCTTTAAGAGGTTGTGCGACTTTTCCAGCATTTGTCTTTCTTCTTTGCGGTAGCGCGGCAGCGTTAATACCGCGTCGACTAAAGATGACTTTAATCTGAGGTGGTTGGCAATGAGCACGTTATCTAAAACAGTTAAGTCTTTAAACAGTCTAATATTTTGAAAGGTTCGCGCAATGCCGAGCTTGGTAATGTTGTGCGACTTGACGCCTTTAATCGATTTACCGTCGAATAAGATATCGCCATACGTCGGTGTGTAGACGCCTGTGATCATGTTGAATGCGGTCGTCTTGCCGGCGCCATTGGGACCGATTAGACCGACGATTTCATTTTTATTGACGTCGAGTGATAGTTCGGAAACTGCCGTTAGACCGCCGAATTGCATGGTGATTTTGTCAGTAGATAAGACAGACATTAGGCACCTCCCTTGAGTTTTTTAGTAAAGCGCTTTGGAAAATCGTACAGCTTTTGCCAGCTGAATTCTTCGCGGCCCATCAGTCCCTTCGGATAGAACAGTATAACTGCCATTAAGAGTGCGGCGAATACGACCATGCGCATGCCCGGCACAGACGGAATTTGCAGACTGCCAATCTTGATAGCTTCGTCCAAGAAGCGCATTTGTTCGAGTGCAACGGTGACGATGACCGCCGACAAAACCGAACCGGTAATGCTGCCGATACCGCCCAATACGACGATTAACAAAATGTTAAAGGTCATGATAAAGCGGAACATGAGGGGGTCGATGGTGCCGATTAAGTGCGCCAATAAGCCGCCGCCGATACCGGCGATAAAGGAACCGATGATAAATGCCATCATTTTATGCTTAAACAGGTTGATGCCCATCGATTCAGCGGCGATTTCGTCTTCGCGAATTGCCTTTAGGGCGCGTCCGTAGCTGCTGTTAATAAACATAATCATAAAGATGATAACGACGATTGCCGTAACCCAGCTCCACCAAACGTTGGTAAAGCGCGTGATGTTTTTTAGTCCGAGTGAGCCATTGGTTAAACTTTGGCTGGCGGTAAAGACGACGCGAACGATTTCGCCAAAGCCGAGTGTTGCAATTGCCAAATAGTCGTCTTTTAAGCGCAAAATTGGTGCGCCAATTAACCAGGCGACCAGTGCCGCTGCAAAACCGCCGATGACTAATGCCACTGGGAAGGGCAATTCTACATCAGCTAAAAACGGCACGATTGGCACCAAGAAAAAGTTTTGCTGTTTGACCATTGGCGGCAATGTCAGTAGCACTGACGTATAGGCGCCAATCGACATAAAGCCGGCGTGACCGAGCGAAAACAGTCCGGTAAAGCCGTTGATTAGGTTCATGCTGAGCGCTAGAATAATGTAGATGCCCGCCAAGTTTAAGATGCGCAGTTGATAGTTGTCAAATGTCTTGTTGAAAATGCCCAGCACGATAAGTGTTACTATAATTAATCCAAATGTCATGAGTAAATTTTTATTCTTTTTCATACTACACCTTCTCCGTCAAGTTCTTACCCATGATACCGGTCGGTTTTACCAATAGAATAATAATCAATAGAATAAATGCAAAGGCATCGCGATAAGCCGATAGTGCCGGGAATAATGCGACTAGCAAAATTTCCAGTAAGCCGAGCAGAAAGCCACCGATTACTGCACCTTTGATGTCGCCGATGCCGCCAATGACGGCTGCGATAAAGCACTTGAGTCCCGGGATTAGACCCATAACGGGCAACAGCTGCGGGTATTTAAAGCCCCACATAATGCCGCCAAAACAGGCGAGCGCCGAACCGATTGCAAAGGTAATGGATATAATGGTATTGACGTCAATGCCCATCAGGCGAGCCGCTTCGTAGTCCTTGGAGACGGCGCGCATTGCCATACCGGTCTTAGTATGATTGACGATATAGAGTAAAATTGCCAATAGAATCATCGTTACAATTGGGATGATAAAGGTGACAGAGACGACCGATACATTGCCAATTTTGACAATTTGGCTAAATAGCGGCGGTACTGGAAACGCCTTGGGGCGACCGCCGAATACGACGATGCCGAGGTTTTGAATAAAAAAGGATGCGCCAATTGCCGAAATCATGACCGAAATTCTGGGTTGGTTGCGCAGCGGCGCATACGCCAATTTTTCGACGATCATGCCAAACGCCATCGTGATGACAATTGCCAATAGGGTGGCAAAGTACCAGGGTAGCATCAGATAAGATGATGACATTAAATAAAACGCCACGTAAGTACCGACCATAAATATTTCGCCGTGCGCAAAGTTGATTAGGCGAAGTATACCATAGACCATGGTGTAACCGATGGCGAGTAAAGCAAAGACACTGCCGAGCGAAATGCCGTTGGCGAGGTGTTGCAAAAATGTGCTAAAACTCATTGTTGCCATTTATAACTCCTATTCTCTAGCCGATATGCGTAGAATATAGGTACGCAATACGGGTTATAACGCAGAAATGATGTGATATGACCACATCATTTCTGAAACTAATCTAAATAACTACAATAATTTAATGTCATTATTTGGTCGGTTCAATGATTGTCTTGTAGACGAATTTGCCATCTTCGACAGTCTTGAGGATAGCGCTCTTAACTGCGTCGCCGTTTGCGTCTAAGCTGATCATGCCGGCAGCACCGGGATAATCGGCAGTCTTAGCCAATGCGTCTCTAATGGCGACCGGATCTGCTGAGCCGGCGCGCTCGATGGCGTCTAAGATGACGAGGTATGCGTCGAATGAAAGCGCTGTAACTGCAGCCGGCTCTTTGTCGTATTCTGCGCGGTACTTCTCTAAGAATTCTTTAGACGTATCAGTAATCGGAACTTCTGACGCGAAGAATGTAGAGAAGGTTGCGCCGTTGACTGCGTCGCCGCCAATTTCTAAGAACTCAGGCGTCTCCCAAGTGTCGGCGCCGATAAATTTAATATCGATGCCCTGCTCTTTAGCTTGCTTAATCAAAAGTGCCGATTCAGAATAGTTACCGGGTGCAAAGATAATGTCCGGCTTTTCGGCGGCAACTGTTTGCAGTTGAGCTGTAAAGTCCTGGTCGCCCGTATTGTAGTTTGCCACTGCTACGATGGCGTTTTCGTCGCCAGTTAACTTTTTAAATTCGTCGGTAAAGAACTTTGCCAAACCGACAGAATAGTCGTTTGAAATCTCTTGGATGATGGCAGCCTTTTTAGCGCCTTCTTTATTGAATGCGTAGTTTGCCATGACGACGCCTTGGAACGAGTCGATAAAGCAAACTCTGAAGTAGTAGTCGTTGCCAATCGTGACGAGCGGGTTCGTACAAGAAGCGCCGACAGCCGGTACTTTACCGTCCATTACAATTGGACCGGCAGCCATCGAGAACGATGAACCCCAAGAACCGATGATGGCATTGACTTTTTCTTTGTCGACCAAGCGGGTAGCGGCATTGGCTGCTTCAACTTTGTCAGACTTGTTGTCGACGATGACTAATTCAACTTTTTTGCCCAAAACTTCTGGGTAGAGTTTGTTGGCTAATTTGACGCCTTCGACTTCCATTGCGCCGCCCGCCGCGTTGGCGCCGGTCATCGGCTCAAATACGCCAATCTTAATGACGTCGCCGTCGGTCTTAGTTTCGGTTGATTCGGAAGGTGAACAGCCGATAAGAGAAAAAATAATTACTAGAATAAGTGCCCAAACAAGTTTCTTTTTCATGATAGCCTCCTCATTTTTGATTGAATCATTTGTTCAATCTTTAAACCTATATACATTATATAATTGTATTGTTAAAATGTAATATAGTCAATAATATAAATAAAATTATATAGCTTTTTGCAGTGTTCTGCTTTACTATTGAGCTAATTTTCTATAAAATTAGCTCAGACTGTAGATAAATGCCCAAAATTTGTTGCTGCGCCTCGAACTTGAACATTTTCTACAGTCTGGAGATTATCGACAAGAGTATGCGGGGAACGAGGAGGGTAGAATGAAAATAGTGATTTTAGATGCATATACTGCCAATCCGGGCGATTTGTCATGGCAAAAATTGTCTGATTTAGCAGAATTGGTGGTTTACGAGCGCAGTGAGCAGGCGGAGGCGGCGGCGCGCGTCGGCGACGCCGATATCGTCTTGACGAACAAGGTGGCAATCGACCGCGAAGTCATCGAGCACTGTCCTAATTTAAAGTACGTCGGAGTCTTGGCGACAGGTTACAATATTGTCGATTTAACGGCGGCGCGCGAGTGCGGCATCGTCGTCACAAACGTTCCCGATTACAGCTCTGATTCAGTTGCCGAAATGGTCTTTGCCTATTTGCTTAAGATTTATCACGAAGTAGCGCTGCACAGCGATTCAGTCAAAACTGGCGACTGGACAAATTGTCCGGATTTTTGCTATTGGAAAACGCCGCTCTTTGAATTGGCGGACAAGACGCTCGGCGTCGTCGGCTACGGTCAAATAGCCAAGCGCGTCATCGCAATCGCCAAGGCGTTCAAAATGAATGTCGTCGTCTATCACCATCGAACGGCAGCCGGTACAAAGGGCGAGGACATAACGTTTGTTTCGCTCGATCAACTGTATGGCATGTCGGATGTTATCAGTTTGCACGTGCCATTATTTGAGGCGACAAAAGAGATGATTAATAGGGAGAGTATCGCCAAGATGAAAGACGGCGTCTTGCTGATCAATACGGCGCGCGGTGGACTGCTCGACGAAGCGGCAGTTGCCGAGGCTTTAAATAGTGGAAAAATTGGGTATTTGGCGGCAGATGTCGTCACTCAAGAGCCAATTCCGGCGGATCATCCGTTTTTGACGACGCCGAACACTTTAATTACACCGCATATTGCATGGGCACCGCGCGAGGCGCGCGCCAGATTGATTGACGTCGCTGCGCGCAATATTGCTGCGTTTATAGCGGGCGCGCCGATTAACCGCGTAGATTAGGAGGATAAATTGGAATTAACACTTAAAGAAATGCAAATACTGGCAAATTACCTGAAAGGTAACGATTATAGTATCTTTGCCGATCTGCCCAAGATAAAGGGCGAGGGGACGATTGAAAGCTTGCAAAGCAAAGGCGTTTTACAGGGCAACCAACTGACAAAGGGCGTAAGAAACTTATTTGAAACCTTGGCAAATCCAGAAATCGTCGCCAAATTTCACTTAAATCAGTTGGAAGTCAATATGCGCAAGCGCACTTACAGACGCGGCACTCAGAGTGTACTGGTCGAGTTTCACAGAGAAATGGTCATTTTGTCGCCGTTTGATACCGAAGTCGAGTCGGTGCGCGTCGAAATTGCCAATCACACCGGCGTGTCGTTTCAAAAACACAGTCAATTAAAGCAGGTTTTGAGCGGCGACGAACTGCTGACCTTGATGGGGTTGGCGGATTGGCTAAGGCGCGTGGCACTCTCTGAATTAATAAATCAAGCGGCACCTAAAAAACTGGAAATAAAAGATTTAGAGGCGTTTATGGAGCAGCCGCTCAAACTGGGGCTGTTGGCGCAGACGATAGATATGACGCACTTAAAGGCGCCGCGCGGCGAGGCGTTACAAAAAGCGCTTTCCGGATTGCTCGAAAAGCGCTTAGTTGAAGCGTATCAGCCACAAATTGTGATCGATAAATCGACGATTTTATTGGCGATTAACTTTTTAGTGCCCAATATGACGACGTCTCTAGAACTCTACGATTTAACGGATCCAAAGCGCGTACTCACGGCGCGCGAGATGATCGTGCAGGCATCGCCAAAAGACGCGCTCAGCTACAGTGCGTCGACCGCCGGTTTTGCCGTCGAGAGCCTAACTGGCGGACAGGTCACCGAAAGAATACTGGCGTATCTGAGCTGTCCGTCATTGAATACAAAGTTGCAAAACTAAAGCTGGGTTACTCGACCATTGTATACTTTAATCTCTTCGATTTAAAGGTGTAGACCAACCAGAGGGCTGAAGGGATAAGTTGTGCTAGCAAATTCGTTATAGTCGGCGTTTGCGGCGCCATATTATGGTTAGCTATTGCCATAATAATACTGGCAATTTGCATGATTTTTAACAGTGTGATCGCGGTTTTTTTGCGTTTAATAAACATCACCAATGTCGCAGTGCTCAAAATGAGAATTATCGCAGGAATCGAAATTAATACCAGCTTCATTGTCGTTGAAACGTATTCAACAAATAGGGGCGATGATATTAAAATAGACATTTGGTATAGCGCAAATAGTGACATTACGATAGAAGCAATGATACCAATGGTCGGCAAGTAAAGTAAACCGCCAATTGCAATTTTACCATTTTTAAAATTCAAACTCTCATTGATGACTTCCAGCTCTTCGTCGGTTGGATTAAAGGGCTGTACATGACGCTTTAAATAGCTGATTTTGGGGGATTCAATTTGTTCATCGGTTTGCAAATCGATTTGATTTTCTTCAAAAGATGTCGTTGACATAATACTATTCCTCCTGACTTATAAAAAACGCCCCGGATGGGGCGTTTTATCAACAAGCGATAAAGCTCGAGTTTACTCTTCTGTTTCCTCGGCAGGTGCAACAGCTACGCCTTCTTCAGCTTCTTCTTCAGCTTCAGCACTCTCTTCGATATGTAATTGTGCTTCCATTAACGTCGCAATTGTCGTATCCGGATCGTCAGTAAAATCTAAGCCCGGATAGTCTTCTGCCTTGAGGTCACCAACTGTCAATACGTCGCCGACGGTCATGCCGCTGACGTCGACTGTGATGTAGTCGATCAAGTTTTTCGGCAGCGCTTCGATATTGAGTTCGTGTGCAACTTTTGAGAGAACTAAATTCTTAGTGAATTTTTCTTCGCCTTCAAAATTGACAGGTAAGGCAATTTTAATTGCTTGACCGGCGCTGAGGTGTTGCATTTCGATGTGTAAAATATTGCGCTTAACGACATCGCGCTGCAAGTTTTTGATAATTGCCATTTCTTCTTGACCATCAATTTCAAGTGTCAATTTTGCGCCGCTGCCGTGCGCCGTGACAAATTTTGTGATTTCGCCCTCATCTAATGCTATATTTTTACTGCCGTATTCCGCGCCATATACGACAGCGGGCACTAATTTTTGACTTCTTATTTTTTTGGTTGAAGCGGAGCCGACCGCTTCTCTTAATACTGCTTTAATAACATTGTTTGACATGATTACCTCCGGTTTATTAACGTTGTCAAGACAACCCACAGCGCTTAACGCCCTGTGATTATATAGAATATACGCACTCCTTAATTTATCAGAGAATAGCATTATAGTCAACACATTTGCCGTAAAAACGGCTATAATTTATGTTCTGCGCCATTTGGTCCTATGATATTGTTGTCGATTAAGTTTTGATACGACATTGGCTTGTGGAAATAGTAGCCCTGTATGTCAATGCAATTGCGCGATGTCAAGAAGTCTAATTGCTCGGGCGTTTCGACGCCCTCTGCCAAAACATTTAAGTTGAGGCGGTTGCCGAGTTGCAACATGATTTCTAAAATCGTTTCGTCGCGTTCGCTCTTGCCGATGCCCTTTATAAATGCCATGTCCAGTTTAATGCGATTAATTGGCAGGGTCTTCAAATAATTTAGCGACGAATACTCTATGCCAAAGTCGTCTACTGCTATCTTCACCCCCAAGTTGACAAAGCGGTTAATCAGCGAAGTTGCCGACGTCGCCTGCGATACGAGCACGCTTTCGGTCAGTTCCAATTCAATCAGCTTGGGGTCGACGTCGTACGTCGTCAATGCGTCGTTTAGCGTTTTGTACAGGAATTCGTCAGCTAGTTGAATCGCAGAGATGTTAATTGCCAGCGTCAAAGACAAATTATATTCTTTGTTGAGTTTACTGATGTCCTCAATTGCCTGAGCGATGACAAATCGTCCGATTTCGATTATCTGCTTAGATTGTTCGGCGACTTTAATAAAGGCACCGGGCGATATGAGTTTATCGCCGTCTTGCCAGCGAATCAATGCCTCTAAGCCGGTAATGCGATAACCCTGTTCGGTCATGACGACCTGCGGTTGATAATGTAAAATAAATTCCTTCTTGGCAATGGCGCGCTTTAACTTGTTGATGGTGCGAAAGCGTTGCTCCAATTCAACTTGATATTCATTTTTAAAGCTCATAAATCTATTTTCGCCCAGTTTTTTTGCCTCGCGGCAGGCGATTTCTGCCAGGTTAATCAATCGCTCGGCAGAATCGCTATGCATTGGGAAAAAGGCGATGCCAGCTGAGTAACTGGTAGTCAGCGTCAGGTTGTCGTAGAGCTGAGGTATGCTGAGCACGTTAAATAGCGCAATCAGTTTATCAGTTATTTTTTGTAAGCTGCCGTAATTGGTAAAGAAAATTGCAAATTCGTCGCTGCCGAGGCGCGCTAGCAAAATGTCATCGTCGAAGTAATTGCGCAATACATCGGCGGTGTGTATCAATATTTCGTCGCCAAAGTCGCGCCCCAAATTGTCGTTGAGCGTCTTAAAGTCGTTAATGTCTAAGAATACCAAGGCGTGCGACTGCGATAAGTTCGTCTTTAAAAAGATTTCCTCTATCGAATCGATAAATTTGCGCCTGTTGTCGAGACCGGTTAAGCTGTCTTTAAATGCCAGCTCTCTTATTTTTTCTTCCATGCTTTTGCGGCGCATCAATTCTTTGCGCAACTGATTATTATAGGTGTTGAGTATATCGGTCTTGTGAATTAAGTCGTAGGTACGCAGCTTAATTTCTTTTTCAAGATTGTCATATGCGGACTTTAACTTGTTTTTACTTTCGACTAATGCTGTATTCTCGGTAAAAGAATAAAAGTAACCGTATAGCTGACCGCTGTCGTCTTTTAAAGTCGTCTCACTCAAGTTAAAGTACTTGACGCTCTGGTCGATAAGCGATGTCAGTTTAAGTTGCTTTGCCTTGATATTGGTAGATATTGAAAATTCGCTGTTGTTGTAATTGGGGTTATTAAATATTTCGTTGAGTGCGAGAGCTTCATAGTCATCTTCTAGGGCAAATAATTCAATGGCGCAATTATTGGCGTAGACTATCTTTTTAAAGGGGTCAGTCAATATCGTCGAGGCTGAAATAGAGTCCAATACGCAGCGAATGACTTTTGGCGAATCGATGCGATAATAGTCAAATCGATAAATTGCGTAACCGGTTGCAATAACGATACATAAAGTCGACAGCGAGTTCGAAGACGGCGCGACGTGCACTGAGTTTAGCGGCGTGACAAACTCTATAAAGGCGCTCATCAAAGACGATAGCACGATGCCTATAAATACGACGAAGTACGCCGGCAAATTGCGCTTGTCTTTTAAGTGCGTCAACGTATGATAGGTGTTGTATAACACGATGAGCACATAGGGCAGCAAGAATAAAAAGTAGATTTTTTGGGCGACGACATAATTTGCCTTTATTATAAAGAGGTGTCCCGAGTCGTTAAATGCGATATCGTTGATATTGACGGGGAATACGAAAGCGATGACGCCGAAATAAATAATTGCTATCAAATATAAGGTGGCAGCTATCAGTTTATCGTTGCGCTCTATCATTGTGATTGAGCGCGATATGATAATGTAAAAGTAAATAATCGTCGGGTAGGAGAGTATGTCAAACGCCGCGCTTAAATTCCGCAGAAATGGAATGTAACTAACAGACGATGTGGTATACATTAGCGTGAGACTTATACTCCAACCGATGACGCAAATCACCAAAACCAAAAAAATGCGCTTGCTGCGGTGTAACGATTTTGCAACCAGCACTGGGAAAATTATTCCGATTAAAACAATCGGAGCGAGTATACCGAGTATTAGTATTGCGTTGACGCCTGGAATGGTCATAGTCTTCTCTCATCTACAAATTTGCGCATTCGTTTACGGGTTAAGTTTAACCGATTTATGATATTCAGTCAATAGTTATTGGCTTTCCAATAGCCGTGTACAAAGAGTTGTCGGCAGAATAATTAAAAACATAATAGCTAATGCGTCGTTTATTAGCTGAAAAGCACTGTAAAGGGCTCAAGATTTATTGACAATTTAACGATATTAATAGTAACATAGACTATAACTTGCATGCACAACGCAACGCTTTGCGTTAATGTTTTGGACTTAAAAATATGAGTAATAAAATTAGTTTCACAAAAAAAATAATAGTTGCCACATATTTTGTTATGGTTTTTTTGATGATGACGGTCGATGAGTCGGAATATAGTTTTTTGGTTTTGTCAATTGTCGCCATTTTATATTTATTTTATCAAATTAAGGGCAATATACTAAAAGAAAAAATGCTAGTTTTGTTTTTGCTTAGCAGACTGGTACATTTTATATACGATTTTGTCTGTAGATTCAGCGGTGTTTACCTGCGCGAAAAGGTCGTTTGCAACTACGTTTCGTTTGCCGTTTATTTAGTGGTTAGTTCGTTCGTCATGTTGTCGCTGATGGTGTACTTTTATTATTTGACAAAGAATTGGAACCGGTTCCGCTTGCTATTGGATACGTCGTATTATCTCTTTGTCGTCGGCTATATGCTAAATATTACTGTATTCAGCTCAGCTGCACTCAACAATCAGCAATACATATTTCAGTTTATCATATTTTTTATAGCGATTAACGACGCCCTAATCGCCTTGATGTTATCATTCATTGTGTTTAACGCCGAGCGCATAAAATATACGTTCCTCAACTTTATGTTTATCGGGGCGTATTTTTCACTTTTGGTTGTCGACGTTATCTTTATGGTCGATTATTATTATCAATTGTCTGGTCAATTGGAATTGTTTGGCGACATGTTAGCGGGTATGTCTTTTGTCTGTATGGTCTATGCCAGCGACGATTTGAAAGACGAAAAAATACGTAAAGTTGACAATTCTCCTAAATCGGCAAACGCAGTTGGCATTCGCGCCGTTTGGTATGTCTTTTTGATACCGATTCTATTGGTCTTATTCTATAAACAAGCATTTATCCAAATGGCTATTTTCTTGATTATTACGCTCAGTTACTTTTCAATTAACCGCATTCACCGTCAAATGACGATTCGCGAGCAGTTGTTGGTGCGCGAAAACCGCGCCAAGAAAGAAGCTGCTAAATCTGTTACTGAGAAAGAAGAAGCGCTATTGACAGCCAATGATGTGCTCTATCAAGCTTCTCATAAAGACCATTTGACTGGGCTTAACAACAGACTTTTCTTTTTTGATTACGCGTCGGCGCTAATAAACGAACCGGACGCTGCTTTTTCGATTCTCTATATTGACTTGGATCACTTTAAAGAAGTAAATGATTTACACGGTCATCGCGTCGGCGACGAAGTGTTGATCGAAGTGACTAAACGATTTACGGCATGTGACCTGACGGATTTCGTCATCGCGCGCATTGGCGGCGACGAATTCGTCGTAACCTATCCATATACCGATAGCGAACGCCTGCTCGCCGCGGCGCGCTGTATTAGCGAGAGCATAGCGCAACCACTAAATGTCGACGGTTTAAATTTTGTAATTGGTTCCAGTATTGGCATAGCGCGCTATCCGCAGGATGCATCAAATGTCGACGAATTAGTGAATCGCGCCGACATTGCAATGTACCACGCCAAGCGAGGGAATTCGGCAGAAAAAATATGTATTTATTCGCGGTCGCTATTCGAAGTGTTAGAAGAAAAAAATCGCGTTGAGTTGTTAATGGACAGCTTGCGTGTGGAAAGAGATTTGCAGCTCGTTTTCAAGCCGCTCTACAGTGCGAGGCAAGCGACGCTGTACGCTTGTGACGTATCATTTTGTTGGGATTGTGCGGCGACTTTAACATGTGATATGAAGCAGTCGGAAATACTTGCGCTTGCCGATATGGAACTGTTGCACAAACTGATGCTGTGGTTGATTAAGGGGATAACTAAACAGTCTAAAGAATGGCAAAAAAGAGGACTAGGTGAAGTCAAATTCATCGTCGATTTGCCACTTCGCCTATTAATGGAAGATGCATTTATGAAGCACTTAATAGACTTTACATCGAGCAATGGGTTCGATGCCAACTGTCTAGTTTTTAAAATAAGCGGTCGTTCGGCAAGCGCTTTGGCAAGCTATAATTGCGACGTCCTAAATGCGCTTAAACAATGTGGCTGCGCCGTCGTATTAGACGATTTTGGCAGAGGCTATTTATCGCTGAAAGAAGTGAATGACTTTAGCGTTAAACTGATTCAAATAAATCAACCATTGGTCGATTCAGTGGGCGCTGACGATACGGTGCGAAGACTGGTAAAATCGATTATATTAATGGCGCATAGTTTAAACATAGCAGTGATTGCCAAGGGCGTCACCACCATGAAGCAATTAGAGGCGCTGCGCGCCTTATCTTGTGATTACTTGGAAGTCGATCTAGCGAATGAATGGTTGACTGCTGAAATGTTTGAAAGGCAGTGTTTATTTGCGCCTTCTAGGGGTGTATTATGAGGCGGTTTTTACTATATTCGGGAATTGTAAGCAGTCTAGCGCTGTTTGTATTTTTTATAGTTTTCAATTACAACAACGCAATGATCGCCTACTATCTATTGTTTATAACTTTGCTGTGTACGGCTTTCGCGCGGACGCAACTGGATGAACGCCACAGTTACTATGAAGTCAATCGACTATTATACGAGCTACTTTTGCTGTATACTGTAATAAATGGCGTCATTGCATTACACGGCTGGTATTCGAGCGGACATCGCGTCGACGATTTGTCATTTTTATTTATTTATGCAGTGCAGGGCGTCATCGTCGTCATGGCGCTATTTAAGCTCTATCTAAAAGTCTCCGACGCGCCGGGAAGTTTAGCGTTATTTTTTGATTTTGTATTTCAGACCGTATTTTTTGGCGCGCTATCTGCGACGATTATTTATCACTTTTACGGAGCAGTTTGGCAGTTTAAGCAAATCATAGGTGCCGTTTTATTCATATCAATAATAATTTCGATTTTTGTGCAATTGCTGGCATTGCTCGCCCTCAACAAGAGCGCTGTAAAATACCACTTCAGCGCTTACATTTTTTATGCTGCTGTATATATCATTTCGCTGATGGCGTTCTACTCCTATTTTATCGAACGCGTCGATATAGGCGTTTATCAATTCTTGCATTTGATAAGCTTGCTCGCTACGGTTTTGGCAATTGTCTTTTATAAGTACAACGACTATGGCAGAAAAGTCGCAAACGGCAAGGCATATGGCATAGGCGATTTGCGAAGCATTAATTTCACTTGGGTCATCGTGGTATTTTTAATAGCCGCTTACATCGTCAAGATAATTAATTTATATCAGCTGGTAATTTTTTTGATGGTGATGACAGTATATCAATACACCGGCTATACATTACAATTTCATTTGCAAAAGAAAATTATTCTGGCGCGCGAAGAGGAGGTGCAGAGTCGCGTTGTGCAAGCTGCCGACAGCCGCATGCAAGAACTTGCCGAAGTCAACGATAGCCTTAAAAGGCATATGCAGTGCGACGCTTTAACAGGGTTGTTAAACAGGCGCTATTTTATACAGTTAATAGAGAGAAAAATTGCGGTCGGACAACCTTTTACGCTACTTTATATCGATTTAGATCGCTTTAAGGAAGTCAATGATATCTATGGTCACGCCGTCGGCGACGATGTGTTAATTGCGCTAGCAACGCGCTTTAAAATGCTAAAAATTAACAATGCGCAGATAGCGCGACTCGGTGGCGACGAGTTTGCCGCATTAATTGAGACTGTCGATCGTGAACCGACAGATATTTTTTGTACGCGCGTTAGCGAATTGATCAGTACGCCGGTCAGGGTCGATAAGTTAGACGTAACGATGGGCGTTAGCATTGGCGTTACGCGCTTCCCAAAAGATGCTGTAGATAGTGGGTCATTGCTCAAAAATGCCGATGTTGCAATGTATCGCGCCAAGGGGCTCAACACTACAAAGCGCTGCGTATACTATTCCGATAGCTTGTTAGTCAATGCGCATCGCCAAAGTGAAATCGATGCAATATTAAAAAATGTCGATTTGGACAGCGCCTTTGACGTTTTATATAGACCGATTTTAAATTTCTACAGTTCTGAAGTTTGCGGCATTCAGGCGCGTATAGACTGGCATAGTGAACAATTTGGCAAGATTGAAGCCGCTGAGTTTTTGCCGATTGCCGAAAAAAACGGAACCATACACGCGATTAGCGATTGGTTTTTTATAAACGTCGCCAGTCAAATAAAGATATGGAGTCAATCTTATGATAAGGACTTGAAAGTGCACGTTTTAATATCGCGCGCAATACTGGATCGCACGCAATTCATCCCGTCCTTTAATCGCGTCGTCAATCAATTGGATTTGGATGCTTCTTTAATATGTTGTGAACTCATTTCTCAGCAAATGACGCAGGTTTCAGATTATTCGACAAAAATTATCGGCGAACTGCGTTCGCAGGGGGCGTCAATTGGCTTGAGCAATTTTGGCGCAGCGAAACTTGCGCTCGAAAATTTGGCGAAATTCGATGTCGATTGTATCAATATCAGCAGTAGTATAATTAAGGATATCGCCGATGACGCGTCGCAAAAATCGATAGCCTTGGCGATTGTAAAATTTGCTGAGGGAATGGGTGTTTCGGTCATCGCCGAAGGCGTCAGCAATGACGATCAGCTGGCAGCGCTTAAAGCTTTTAAGTCCGCCAATTTAACGGAGTGCATTTACGGCGACTACATGAGTACCGCTGAGTTTGAAGCGCGCTACCTAGACCGCTAGCGATCAGTTATAGAATTAGTCTGGCGCGTTGAGCGGGGCGTAGTTGTCGCGCTCGAATAACATTTTAATAACAGCGAGATCTTTGGAATAGGCGACGGCGAGCATCAGTTTAATGCGCGCCTTTTGTCCGTTTAGATTCGATCCCAATATGGCGCCGAGTTCGCGTAGGTGCTTGCCGCCGCCCTCGTAGCCATAGCTGTCGAGCACTCTGCCCGACGGACAACGCGATACGATGACGACCGGCAGCTGATTGGCGATGGCGCGTTTAATGGCATGTAGCATCGTCGGCGGCACATTGCCGCGCCCCATCGCTTCGATGACAAAGCCCTCGGCGCCGTTGTCGATTAAATAGTCTATAATCATGCCATCTGTTCCCAGTGCGGTTTTAATGAGGTGAATATTTTTAGCCAGTCTATTCACTTCTATGTGATGGTGTTTGTAAATATTGCGATAATAGATGACCTGATTGTTGTCGACGATGCCGAGCGGTCCGAATTCGATACTCTTAAAAGTGTTCAGCGACATCGTGTGCGTCTTGGTCGTCTCCAGTGCCGTATTGATGTCGTTGTTCATGACGATTAGTACGCCCTTGTTGCGCGACGCTTCGTCGGCAGCGGTACAAATGGCGGCGGCTAAGTTAGCCGGACCGTCGTAGCCCAGTTCGGAGGCGTTTCGCATGGCGGCGACAAAGACGATTGGCTTGGCAGTTTTGAGGGACAAGTCCAAGTAAAAGGCGGTTTCTTCCAATGAGTCCGTACCATGAGTAATGACGATGCCGTCAATGTCGCTGCGTTCGATTAGTTTTACGACGGTCGCGCGCAGTTCGACGAGTTGCTCTATTGTAATATGTGGGCTGGGCAGTTCCGAAAAATTAATGATTTCAATGTCTGCCAGTTTATCGACGTTGATGACCATCGCCATCAGTTCTTCAGATGACATTGCGGGGATGGCGGCGGCGATTCGCGGATCGATTTTCATAGATATAGTGCCGCCGGTAAATATAATGGCAATTTTTTTTTGCATGACTCACTCCTCGTGCTTTCTGTTTTTTTTACTTTCCACTGTCGATTATACCACATTTTTATAATAGTGCTATTTATCTTTTCAATTTACCAATCGATGATGTATAATAGGTATAGAGGTGAATATGATTTATTTAGATAATGCGGCGACGACGGCAGCCTTTCCAGAGGTTGCTAGGGTCGTTCAAAAATATATGTGCAGTGAATACGGCAATCCGTCGTCATTGCACCAATTGGGCGTTTCAGCGGAAATGACGCTGCGCAAATGCGCAAAAATAATTTCCAAGATTTTAAACTGCGACAGTCGCGCGCTAGTCTTTACGTCGGGTGGTACGGAAAGCAATAATGCTGCAATTCTAAATACCACTTTTATAAAGTCCAGTAAGCAGCTACACTTTATTACCTGCGCAGCAGAGCATTCATCTGTTTTGCGCTGTTTTGAGCAGCTCGAAAGCTTTGGTCACGCGGTCACTTACTTGCCCTTTGATTACCGCCGCGGCGTCGATTCGGCGGATGTCATCGCCGCGCTGCGCCCCAATACGGCGCTAGTTAGCATTATGATGGTCAATAACGAATTGGGTACAATAAATCCGATTGGCGACATTGTAAGCGCACTTCGGCAGAGTGACTACAGCGGTTTAATTCACTGCGATGCGACGCAGGCGGTCGGCAAGTTGGACGTCGACGTCGCACAGTTGGGCGTCGATTTGTTGACGGCATCAGCACACAAGTTTCACGGTCCAAAAGGAGTCGGCTTACTTGTCGATAAGACGGCAGGTAAGTATAAACCGCTCATCGTCGGCGGCGGCCAGCAAGCCAATCGCCGCTCTGGTACCGAGAACGTACCGGGTATTGCCGGCATGGCGCAGGCATTGACTATGGCAATGCAAAAACGCGCCGAATCGCTCGCCGTAATGCGCTATTTGAGTGAGCGCCTAGCTAAAATGGCAGCTGAAATCGGCGGGGCTAACGTGCTTTTGCTGTCCGATTACAAAGCGGGGGCAGCGCATATTAACGCGCTGGCGGTAAAGGGTATTAAGTCTGAGGTGTTGCTGCACGCGTTGGAGACAAAAGGCGTAGTCGTGTCGTCTGGCTCGGCGTGTCATTCCAACACTAAAAAGGCGATTTCTCAGGTGATTCAGGCAATTGACCTGCCGCCGGATTATCGCGAGGGCGTGATTAGAATTAGCGCTTCGCATATGACGACGCGGGCGCAGGTAGAACGCGCCGTCGCCATTATAGAGAGTACGATAAAAGATTTAATCAATACATTTGGAGGAACAATTGAATAGACAACTATATGTTATTCGCTATGGCGAAATAGCCCTTAAGGGCAACAATAGAAAAAACTTTATCGCGCAGCTCGCCAATAATATCAAAGAGGCGTTGGTAGATTTAACGGATATTGAATTGCTGCGCGAGCACGGCAGGCTATTTTTGTTTTGCTCAGAAGTTGATCGACGAGAGGTCGAACAGCGGCTCGCCAAAATATTTGGCATCGTCTCTTATTCGCCGGCGGCGATTAGCGATTTGGAAATCGACAGCATTGCCGCAGCGGCAATCGCACAGATGACGAAATTGACGAGTCAGCGCGGACATTTGACATTTAAAGTTGAGGCGCGTCGTCCCAATAAAAAATATCCGCTTAAATCGCCCGAAATAGCGCGCGAAATCGGCGCCCAGTTACTGCGCAATGTGCGCGGCTTAAAAGTCGATGTTAAAAACCCCGACGTAATATGTCAAATAGAGGTGCGCAGCAGCGCCTATGTCTATACCGATGTCATCGCCGCCCAGGGTGGCATGCCCTATAAGACCGGCGGCAAGGGCATGTTGCTGTTGTCGGGCGGCATTGACAGTCCGGTCGCCGGCTATTTAATGGCGCGCCGCGGACTGGAAATTGAAGCTGTGCACTTCCACAGTTTTCCGTTTACCGGTCAACGGGCGCACGATAAGGTCGTTACATTGGCGCGCAAGCTGGCGCAGTATACGTCCAAAATAAGACTGCACAGCGTCAATATATCGGAGATTCAACTGGCGATTCGCGAGCACTGTCCATCCGACGAAATGACGATACTGTCGCGCCGCGCCATGATGAAAATCGCCGACCGCATTGCCGAGCAGAGAAAGTGCAAGGCGCTCGTCACCGGCGAGAGCCTCGGTCAGGTCGCTTCGCAGACCATCGAGGGCATCAACGTTACGACAGATGCGGCGAGTAGACCGATTTTCAGACCGTTAATTGCAATGGATAAAATAGATATTACGTCAATCGCCCAGCGCATCGATACCTACGAGACCTCAATTTTACCCTATGAAGATTGCTGTACGGTATTTTTGCCAAAGCGCGTCGTCACCAAACCGCGCGTTCACGTCATTCGCGAATCAGAAGCGCGCTATCCAATGGAAGCGCTTATCGAGGCGGCGATTGCCGATATGAAAGTTGAAATCGTTACGACAGAGGAGGATTTGTCGTTACTGTAAATTCTGTATGAGGGGGGCAAGATGGATAACGTTAATAAATTGATCGAACTTTTGGAAAACAGCGATAATATCGTCTTTTTTGGCGGTGCTGGCGTGTCGACAGAGAGCGGTATACCGGATTTTCGCAGCGCCGAGGGGCTCTATCAGATGGGCAATAGAATACCGCCCGAGGTCATCTTATCGCACGACTTTTTCTATCGTCATACTAAAGAATTTTACGACTTTTATTTCAAACATATGATTTATCCAGACGTCTTACCCAACGCTACGCATATCTTGCTGGCAAAGCTCGAACAGCTCGGCAAACTAAAAGCCGTCGTCACGCAAAATATTGACGGACTACACCAACGCGCCGGCAGCAAGGCAGTATTCGAGATGCACGGTACGGTCAATCGCTATATCTGTTTAGATTGCAATCGCAAGTGCGATTTAAACTTTGCGCATAGTTCTTATCAAAAGAGCAAGGACGTGCCGCGTTGTCAGTGCGGTGGCGTATTAAAGCCCGATGTCGTGCTCTACGGCGAGGCGCTCGATCAAGCGGTAATAGAGCAGTCGGCTAAGGCAATTGCCGAGGCGGAAGTGCTAATCGTCGCCGGTTCGTCGCTGGTCGTCTATCCGGCAGCTGGCTTTATCAACTACTACCACGGCAATAAGCTGGTCTTAATTAACGCAGAAGCGACGGCTTATGATAAAAATGCCAACTTGCACTTTAAATGTCGCTTAAAAGAAGTCGTCGAGCCGGTCTTAGAGTACTTTTCAAAATAGCTATGCAATAAAAAAATCGCGAATCGAATCCGCGATTTTTTATTACAATGTACTATTGTCAATTTATAGTCGTCCTGAGAAGCGACCAAATAGTTGTGTTTATTTCATTTTTAGATCGCTCCATATTTTATTGTAAACTTCTAAAAATTCACCTGGATCGGCAAAGACTTCGCTGTTTTTTAATGATGCTTTGTCCGGATAGGCGATTTTGTCGTTTTGCAATGCGCCGTCCAACAGCTTAAAGGCTTCGGTGTTGGGTGTGGCATAGCCAATGCTGCGCGCGTTTTCGGCGGCGTTTTCGGCGTCTAACATAAAGTCGATAAACTGCATAGCAGCGGCTTTGTTAGGCGCTCCCTTGGGGATTGCCATCACGTCGTACCACAGGTTGGTACCCTCTTTGGGCAATGCAAAGTCGAGGTCGGGATTGGTGCGGATTAATTCGACGGCATCGCCGTTCCACGCCGGCATAAAGGCGGCGCCGCCCTGCAACATGATATCTTTGCCGTTGTCGACGACGTAAGATAATACCAAATCTTTTTGCTTTATGAGCAGTTCTTTGGCGGCTTCCAGTTCGGCTTCGTCGCGCGTATTCATACTGTAGCCGAGCAGTTTCAGCGCAATCATCAGGGTGTCGCGCTGCGAGTCGAGCATTAGTATTTTTTGCTTGTACTTTTCTTTAAATAAGATTTCCCAGCTATCTACCGGCTCGTCGACCATCGTCTTATTGTACAGTATGCCAACCGTTCCCCACAAATAGGGTACGCTATAGGCGTCCTTTGGATCGTATGCTAAATTTTTAAAATCGTCGCCGACGTTTTTATAATTCTCTATGGCGCTGACATCTATTTTTTCTAGCATATCTTCTTTAATCATTTTTTCCAGCATGTAGTCAGACGGAAAGATTAAGTCGTATTGCGAACCGCCGTTTTTAATCTTGACGTACATATCTTCGTTTGTGGCGTATTCTTCATAGACGACTTCGATGCCGGTTTGCTCGCTAAATTTCGTCAATAATGTGTCGTCGATGTAGTTACCCCAGTTGTAAACGTAAAGTTTTTCGGCGCTGCCGGAACACCCCGTCGCCATCAGCGCTACGGCAATTAGTAATAGTGCAATTGTCTTCTTCATATACTCCCCCTTAATATCTTTGAATGTAACCATTCAGTCGACAATGTCGTTAAACTGTCATTTCGAGTGCAGGCGAAGCCGTAATCGAGAAATCTCGGGTTTTAAAGGCGAGATCTCTCCACTTCGGTCGAGATGACACCATACTACGATTATCAACCGAACAGTTATTTTCAATTTTAAATATCTTCAATTTTAGTGCGTTTATTGATGATGATCATCATGCTGATTACTGTGACAAACATCAGTGCGGAAAGGGCGTTGATTTTTGGACTAATGCCCTTTCGCGCCATTGAGAAAATGGCAATTGACAAATTTTGCACGCCGTTGCCAGTCGTAAAAAAGCTGATTACAAAGTCGTCAATCGACAGCGTAAAGGCGATCATAATGCCAGCTATAATGCCGGGCATAATATCCGGCAACACCACTTTATAAAATGCTTGAAAGGGCGTTGCACCGAGGTCTAGCGCCGCCTCTACAGTGCCTTTTGGCAGTTGTTTTAGCTTTGGCAAAACCGACAGAATGACATAGGGAATACAAAATGTAATGTGAGAAATTAACAGGGTAAAAAAACCATTTCTTATTCCCAGTAGACCGTTGAATAAAATGGCGAACCAGACCATTAAGGCGACGCCGGTGACGATGTCGGGGTTGAGCACCGGAATGTTGTTGAGGTGCAAAACCGTCTTTTTAAGCCAGCGCTTGCGGTAGTTGTAAATGCCATAGGCGGCAAATGTGCCGATGATCGTCGCGATAATCGCCGATAACGCGGCGATTACTAATGTATAGTAAAGCGCTTTCATTATCATGGTATCTTTAAACAGTTCGCCGTACCACTTAAATGTAAACCCCTGCCATTTGCCACTGCGCTTGCTGTCGTTAAAAGAAAAGACAATCAAGACGATGATCGGCGCATAGAGCACGATGTAAAACAGCGTCAAGTAGAGATTTCTAAAAAGCGTTGACGGCTTTTTTGTAGGTGTGCGCTTTACTTTGTTCATAGCGTGTTTTCCTCCGATAAGTCGTCCAGTCTGTTGACGATGTTCATCAGTACTAAGATGAGCAATAGCAAGACAAAGGATAATAGTGCGCCAAAGTGCCAATCGTATAGCAGCGTAAACTGTCTTTCGATTAGGTTGCCGATTAAGTCGTGTTTGCCGCCACCCAGTAGCGCCGAGATGACAAAGGTGCTGACCGCCGGCATAAAGGTCATCGTGATACCGGACAATACGCCGGGTAGCGAAAGCGGCAGGATAACGCGGCGGAAGACGGTTGGACGCGTTGCGCCGAGGTCTTCAGCGGCTTCTATGACGGCGTTGTCGATCTTATCGATTACCGTGTAAATTGGCAGAATCATAAAGGGTATGTAATTGTAAACCATACCGAATAAAATGGCGCCTTGATTAAATAGCAGTGGCAGCGCTTTAAAGCCGAGCGCCGTAACCGCCGTATTGATCAGTCCGGTCGGTCCGAGCAGATACTGCAGCGCATAGGTTCTCAGCAAAAAATTCATCCACATTGGCAACACGATCAAAACGACTAACATTTGGCGATTGCGCGGCGCAGCTTTTGTCATCAGATAGGCAACCGGATAGCCGATGATAAGGCAAAGTATAGTGGCGACTAACGCCATCCAAAAGGAGCGTATGATGATTTCTAGCACATTTGGATCGAGCAGTTTGTCAAATGCCGCTAAACTAAACGTTATACCGCTGGCGCTCTTCGCCGTAAAGGCGTAGAAAAATATGACGGCTATGGGGATGACGACAAACAGCGCCATCCATAATAAATAGGGAACTGTATTAAAGCGCTTCATCTGATGCTACCTTTTTCATTACGTGAATATCTTCCGGTTTAAAGTGTACGCTGACCTCGTCGCCGACCTGCTTTGCCAGCGTCGAGTGCACCAGCCATTCGATGCCTTCAAATTCGATCCACATTTCATAGTGGACGCCCTTAAAGACGAGCGATGTCACTTCTGCCATTAAGGCGCCGGGCTCGTACGAGAGCGTAATGTCTTCCGGTCTAATGACGACTTGTACTGCTTCGTCTTTGTCGAAACCGCTGTCGACACAGGGGTGCGTTCGGCCGATAAAAGACACTTTGTAGTCTTCGACCATGACGGCGTCGATAATATTGGATTCGCCGATAAAGTCCGCTACAAAGGCGTTTTCGGGCTCGTTGTAAATATCTGTCGGCGACCCGATTTGTTGGATTTTGCCGTGGTTCATGACGATGATTTTATCGGACATCGAGAGCGCTTCTTCCTGATCGTGCGTGACGTAAATAAAGGTAATGCCGACTTCGCGCTGCATTTCTTTGAGTTCTAATTGCATGTCTTTGCGCAGTTTTAAGTCGAGTGCTCCGAGCGGTTCGTCGAGCAGTAGTACCGCCGGCTTGTTGACAAGCGCGCGAGCAATTGCAATACGCTGCTGTTGACCGCCACTGAGCGTTGTGATGCGGCGCTTTTCGAGACCGTTTAGATTTACCAGTTCTAACATCTGGGCGACGCGCTTACGAATGACCTTGTCGTCAATTTTTTTAATCTTTAGACCAAAGGCGATGTTTTCGTAGACGTCGAGGTGCGGAAAGAGCGCGTACTTTTGAAACACCGTATTAATCGAACGCTTATACGATGGAATGTCATTTAAGCGCTCGCCGCGAAAGAGCATTTCGCCCGACGTCGGCTTTTCAAAGCCGCCAATCATGCGCAGCGTGGTCGTCTTGCCGCAGCCGCTCGGTCCCAACAGCGTTAAAAACTGGTTCTCGCGCACCCAGATGTTGAGATCTTTGACGACGTGCTCATCGCCGTAATATTTATTTAAATTGATAGTTTCAATTATCTTTGACATGGTTATCTCCTCAACCCGTTTTAGTGATATTGCCGTTATTGACTGGGTTAAAAACTCGGCGGCGTGCTGACAGTTAGTATTATTGCTTCCTTACTATAGGGATTGTATATTTTGTGTTTAATGTTTGATACAAAGTAATAGCTTTCGCCCTTATTGACGACGTAACTGCGATTGTTAAGCAGAAGTTTTATCTTGCCCTTGAGGACGTAGCCAAATTCTTCGCCCTCGTGTGCGTCCTCGTCGGCGAACACGCCCTTTGCCGAAATGTTGACGATAATCGGCTCCATGCTATTCTTTTGCGAATTGCTAATTAGCCAAGCGATTTTATGTCCCCATTCGACGTTCTCATTTTCAAAGATGTCGTCCGGTGTAAAGACGATTCGCTCGTTTTCTTCCTCGCTGAAAAAATGATGCAAATCGGTTCCCAAAGTATCCAAAATATCGATTAGCGTGGCAATGGAAGGCGAGGTCAGATTTCTTTCGACCAGCGAAATAAAGCCCTTTGACAAATCGCAGCGCGATGCCAGTTCTTCCTGTGTTAAATTATTTTCTAAGCGCAAGCTCTTTATCTTTTCGCCAATATCCAAAACGTCACCTCTTATGCGGTTAATTATATAATTTTAAACTCCATGTTTAGTATTATAAAACACATCGGTCGGATACTCAACAACTTTTTAGAATTATTAGCTAATTATTCTAAAGGTATCAATATTGTAATAAAAAAACTGATATACGGCTGAAAATTTGATTCATGAGTAACTGTTCAGTCGAAAAGTATAACACAATGTCATCTCGATGTTACCGGATATTTTCCCGATTACATCGAAATGACAACATGACTGTACAGTTACATTCATGATAAAAAATTGACAAATTGGCTAAAAAGGTTGCACAAATAACTTGACAAATCAGCTAGTCGGGTATAATCTATAACGTGTTAGTGATTTGAGATTGGTTTTCATTTACACTGAAAGCATTTTCAGTATTGTATACGGAGGTAAGAGATGATCGGCAAAATACGAGCAAAGCGCTTTGCCGTTGTATTTTTGACAATCGCATTAGTTTTTTCGATGAGTTTTAGCTTTGCCGCTAAAAAGAAAAAATACAATACATGGCAGGAAGTCGCTACCGATATGGCGCTGGTCTTTGACGAGGCGCTCGACAATATCGAGAGCGAAGAATACAAAGCCGCTTACGACAACATGAATGACGCTTACTTCGGTTACTATGAAGTACAGGGTTTCGAAAAAAACGTCATGGTCTACATCTCGCGCGACCGCGTCAATCAAATCGAGGGCATGTTCAACAACACCAAGCACAGTTTGCTGGGCAATCAAGAATTTGAAAAAGAGCAGCTCTTAAAAGACGTCGAATTGCTGAAGTTGCGCGTCTATAAAGACGCCATGGTACTCGACGGCGCAGTTGAAAAAGATGCGCCGGACGAAGTCGGCAGCGTCGTATTTGGCGACGCCGCACCTAAATATATCGAATTGGAAGTTGCTGAATCGAGCAGCGCGCAAGATGAAGTTGAAACGACAGCTGCAATACAAACGCAGCCGGTTAAAGAAATCGACCCGAATCGCAGAAATTGGGCGACATTTATTACGACATTTGGTCTATTGTTGCGCGAGGGTTTAGAGGCGATACTCGTCATCGTGGCAATCATTGCTTATCTCGTAAAGACCGACAATTCGCATTTGAAAAAGTACGTCTATTGGGGCGTCTTGGCTGGTGTCGTCGGCAGTATTTTGCTGGCGACTATCATCGAAGTGGCACTCGGCGGCAGCGGTGTGGCGCAGGAAATGATCGAAGGTTGGACGATGTTCCTAGCGGTCATTGTGCTCTTCTACGTCAGTCACTGGATGCTACACAAGTCCGAGGCGCAGGCGTGGCAAAAGTATATCGATGAAAAAGTGGAACAATCGCTCGACCAAAAGAATGTCAACACATTGGTGTTTGCAGCTTTTTTAGCAGTGCTTAGAGAGGGTGCAGAACTGATTTTATTCTATAAGGCGTCGTTTAGCGGCGGCATGAACAGCCCGCTCTACATAGCGCTCGGCATCATCAGTGGCGTCATCGTATTGGCGATTATCTACATTATATATCGTTATTTTACGGTCAAGTTGCCGATTCGTCCATTTTTTATGGCGACCAGCATTCTTTTGTTCCTAATGTGTATTTCATTTATGGGCAAGGGCGTCGTCGAGTTGGGCGAAGCCGGTGTCATTTCCGGGCACACTGTAATTCCGGCACTGAAGGGTCTACACATCGACGTGCTCAACATCTACGACCGCGCCGAGACTTTAATTCCACAAATTATGTTGGCAATTGCTTCGCTCTGGCTAATCGTGCAAAGCATGTTAGCCTCTCGCAAAGCGAGCCAAAGCTAGTGATTTTAACTGCATTTGGGCAGTTGAAATATAGAGGTATCAGATTGCATAGGGACGATAGGAGGTTATATGCATAAGAAATTATTACTCACATTAATGGTTGCCGTTTTGGCGATTGGTATGATCGCTTGTAGTCAACAACAGAATGAGCAACCGAAAGAAACACAATCTGCAGAAGTTACAACTCAATCAGTTGAAGCGACTCAAGCACAGGCTGAAAAGCCGGGCGAAAGTGGATTTGTTGAAATCGAAATCGGTGAAGAACAACAAGTTGGTCCGTTTAACGTGGCTGCTGTTTACTTCCAACCGGTTGACATGATTCCGGCGGGCAAAAACCCGACTAAAGAAGAATCTGACATGCACTTAGAGGCAGATATTCACCTTCAATCTGACTTCGCCGTTAAATACGGCTTTGGTTCTGGCGACAACATCTGGCCGGCTTACTTAACTGTTAAGTACGAAGTCATGGACAAAGACGGTAAAATGGTTACAGAAGGTAGCTTCATGCCGATGAACGCAGACGATGGCCCGCACTACGGTGCAAACATTAAAAAAGACATTATGACAGTTGGTCAGTATACGCTTAAGCTCACAATTGAGCCGCCGACTGACTACTTGCTCCACGTCGACGACGAAACTGGTGTACCGGCTAAACAAGAAGCTGAAAACTACTTTAAAGTTCACACTGCTGAGTTTGACTGGAACTACACAGGCGAGCAATTGCAAAACGAATAGTTTTTAAAGGTCCCCTGCAGAGGGGGCGCAGACTGTAGACAAATGCCCAATTTCTTTGTTGCTACGCAAAATGTCGACCTTTACGTATGTCTTTATACGCTGCAGCCCGCCATTTCGCTTACGCCTCGAACTTGAACATTTTCTGCAGTCTGGAGATTATCGACTTTGTCGACATTCTCCGACCCCCTCTTAAAGGGGGTCGGTTTTCTGTGCTGATTAATAAGGAGGCGCTTATTCTTAAATTTTTGCTTAGTGGGATTGATTTGTGGATTGTCGCGGCAATTTTGCTGGGGACGGTTTTGCTATTTTTTGATAATTACAAGCGACCGTTACAGCGCAGGTTGCCACTTATTATGACCTTTTTTGGCGTTCTGCTCGGTACAGCTGAGTACATTTACCGCATGACCGATCCCAAAAAAACCAATGTACAACTAATTTTCTTCAACCGCTATTTAATTATTTTTATTGCTATTATACTATTATCGATAACGATTATTTACCTATTGCAATTGCGGCGCAGTCAATTTGGCGGTCGCTTATTAAAAGTCTTACAGCTGACGAGTGTAACGGCGGTGTTTTTTTATCTGACGCCGCAGGCGTTAAAGATGACCGGCGAATTTATATACTTTGGCGAAGATGGCTTTAGCACAATGGCATTGCTGCGCGTGATTGGCTTTTTATTGGCGATTGCCACGTCTGCCCTGGTCACTTTGGGAATCTATAAAACGCTGCGCGAGCTCGACGACAAGTCGATGCGCCTATACAGTATCAGCGTATTTGCAGTCGTCGGCATCGACTATTTTATCAGAATGGTGATGTCCCTACAGCGCCTCAGATTGGTGCCGCTTAACGACGTCGTATTTCAGATTATGATTATTGGCGACAATCATTACCGCAAGATTATATACTTACTATTTGCAATTTGTACGTTGGCGCTCGTCAAAGTCTATCTCGACAATCGCCACGTCGTTGGCAGCTTTGAAAATCGCGCCAAAAAGCGCAAGGAAAAAGCGCGTCTGCGCAACCGCAGGCGCTGGGCGACGGAACTGTTGGTCTTTGTTTTGGTCAGCGCCTTCACGTTGACCGTCGTGCGCTATTACGAAACTAAAGAGGTCGAACTGGCGCCGGTTGAGGGTTACGAGATGGAAGAAAATAAAATTGTTATTCCGTTGACTGCACTTGCCGATGGTCATCTACACCGCTTTTCGTATCATACGCCAAATGGCTTTGACGTCAAGTTTATCGCCGTCAAAAAGCCGCGCGGCGAAGCTTATGGCCTGGGTCTGGACGCTTGTGAGATATGCGGTATCGCCGGTTATTTCGAACGCGGCGACGACGTCGTCTGCAAGCGCTGCGACGTCGTTATGAACAAGGCGACTATTGGCTTTAAAGGCGGGTGTAACCCAATTCCGTTCCCCTATGAAATCGCCAATGAAAAGATATATATTAACGTCGACGATTTAATTCGTGAAGAGAAGAGATTTAGGTAGGTGCCCATGTTTATACAAATGGTAATTAAGACGCTGTGGCGTCAAAAGAAAAAAATGATGATGATAGCACTGACCATTATGCTGGGCATTTCGCTTTCGACGGCGATGATGAATGTCATGCTCGGCATCGGCGACAAAGTAAACCGCGAATTAAAAGTTTACGGTGCCAACATATCAATCTTGCCCAAAGAAGCTTCGCTGCTGGGCGATTTATACGGTTTAGACGTCGCCGACAAGTATTTAAAAGAAGATGAAATATTTAATATAAAACAAATATTTTGGGGATATAACATCGTCGACTTCGCACCGTTTTTGGAGACTAAGGCGACGATTGACGGCGATCAAAGCGCAACTCGCGTCATCGGCACGTGGGTGCAAATGCAGAAAAAACTGCCCACTGGCGAACCGGTCGACACCGGCATGCAGAGGCTCAGAAATTGGTGGCAGTACGACATTCGCGGTCAGTGGCTCGAACAGGGCGAACACGACGGCGTAATGGTGGGCTCGTTGCTCGCCGGCAAGCGCGGCTACAACATTGGCGACAGCCTGATTTTACACGGCAGCGAGGCCACGAAAACGCTCGTCATTAAGGGCATCTATACAGATGGCGGTCGCGATGACGAGGCGCTTGTAACCACTTTGCAGACGGCGCAAGAACTCAATGGCTTGGCGGGGAAAATAAGTCGCATCGAAGTCTCGGCGCTGACGACGCCGGACAACGACTTGGCTAAAAAGGCGGCGCGCGATCCCAATTCATTGACGCCGACGGAATACGAAACCTGGTATTGTACTGCCTATGTCAGCGCAATCTGCCACCAGATTCAAGAGGTCATCACGGACAGCGTGGTCAAGCCGGTTAGACAAGTCGCCGAGAGCGAGGGCACAATACTCAACAAAGTGTCCTTGCTGATGACTTTGATCACGATTTTATCGTCGGTCGGCAGCGCCTTGGCGATTAGCAATTTAGTTACAGCCAGCGTCATGGAACGCAGTCAGGAAATTGGCTTGTTAAAGGCGATTGGCGCACTCGATTTGCCAATTATTTTAGTCGTTTTGACCGAAGTCTTACTGACCGGTCTAATCGGCGGCGTATTGGGCTATTTTGCCGGACTCGGCTTTGCTCAAATCATCGCACAAAGCGTGTTTGGCTCGACGATTGAAATCGCGCAAATGGTCATTCCAATCGTTGCCGTGTTGGTGTTCTTGGTGACGGTCATTGGTAGTATTCCAGCGATTCGCTATTTGCTTCAGCTTAAACCGACTGAAGTGTTGCATGGAAAGTAGGCGGCTATGATAAGACAAAAAATGTTTTTAAAAATGGTTTTTAGTTCGATACTCAGGCGCAAGGCGCGCATGTTAATAGCGCTGTTGGCAATTGCGATAGGGGCGACGATTTTATCCGGTCTGGTGACGATTTACTACGATATTCCACGTCAGTTGGGCAGAGAATTTCGCTCCTACGGCGCCAATTTGGCGATTTTGCCAAACGAAGGCAAGACGATAGCGCTCGATAAATTGACGGCGATTAAAAAGAAGATTGGCGAAGACCGCACCGTCGGCATGGCGCCCTATCGCTACTACACGACAAAAGTCAATGAACAGCCTTATATTCTGACCGGTACCGATTTGGAAGAGGCTGAAAAAAACAGTCCTTTTTGGTATATCGAAGGGCGTTGGTTGAGCAATGACGAAGTCGGCAAGGTGATGATCGGTGAGGAAATTGCCCAAAAGCTGGACTTGGTCGTCGGCGATAAAATAAGAGTTCAAGGGGTAAAGTACGCCAAGAAGGCGACGGCGTCTTCGCAAGACGCTTCGGCGGAAGAGAACAAGGCGCGCGACTACGGCGAGGATTACTTCGACGAAAAGTATGAAATCGTCGGCATTGTGACGACCGGTGGCGCCGAAGAAGAATTTATCTTTATGCCAATCGACGCCCTCAATACGCTGATTAACGGCGATGCGGTTTGCGATATGATCGAGGGCAGCGTCGAAGCAGATCGCGCTGAATTGGATAGCATAGCAAACAAATTAAGCGAAATGGACAAAACGCTGTTGGGCAGACCGGTCAGGCGCGTCACGCAGTCACAAGATCAGGTCTTGACAAAATTACAGGCGTTGGTATACATTGTCACTGTCGTCGTATTGATTATCACGATGATTTCGGTGACGACGACGATGATGGCAATGGTCTTGGAGCGCCGTAAAGAAATCGGCTTAAAAAAGGCGTTGGGTGCGCAGAGTGAACTCATCGTGCGCGAATTTATCGTCGAAAGCGTCGTGTTGGGCGTTTTGGGCGGTGCGATAGGTGTTTTCCTCGGCTTTGAATTCGCGCAGCGCGTCAGCTTGAGCGTGTTTGGCAGGGCGATTAATTTTCAGTTTTACTTAATACCGGTGACAATTATCATATCGGCTGTAGTAACTGCGTTGGCAAGCGTTTGGCCGATTCGCAAAGTGTTAGACATACACCCTGCTATCGTATTGAAAGGAGAGTAATTTGGCTGATAATAAAATACTCGAACTGAAGGGCGTTTCAAAAGTATACGGCAATTTAAAGGCGCTCGACGACATAAATTTAACTGTAAATCGCGGCGATTGGTTGGCGATTATGGGTCCGTCTGGCTCGGGTAAGACGACGATGATCAACATCATCGGCTGCATGGACTTGCCTTCAATGGGCGAGGTAATATTGGACGGCGAAGACATTTCAAAGGAAAAGGCGAAGTCCTTGACGGTGATTAGGCGCGATAAGATAGGCTTGATATTTCAACAGTTTCATCTGATCAGTTATTTAAACGCAGTCGAAAACGTCATGGTGGCGCAATATTACCACAGTATGCCGGATTATGAAGAGGCACTTGAGGCGCTCGACAAGGTCGGCTTAAAAGATCGCGCCAAGCACTTGCCGAGCCAGTTGTCGGGCGGTGAACAGCAGCGCGTCTGCATTGCCAGAGCGCTTATCAATTCGCCAGAAATCATTTTGGCTGACGAGCCAACCGGTAACCTAGACGAAGAAAATGAACAGATGGTCATCGACATATTTAAAAAATTACACGCTGAAGGCGCGACGATTATCGTCGTTACGCACGACCCCGAAGTGGGCGACGAAGCAGAGCGCAAAATTATACTGGACTATGGTAAAATAGTACAAGATATCGATCAAAAGGCAAAGCCAAAGGAGGCGGAAGATGAAAAGAGCGATAGTATTTAGCATTAGTTTATTACTCGCATTATTAGTGGGTTGTGGTTCTGGACTAAAAGATGGCACTTATAGCGGCGAGTACGTTTCAGAGGAGCACGGATCGACGACGACTGTCAATTTGACGATTAAAGAACAAAAGATTGTCGACTGCGAATTGATTGCCAAAGATGACAAAGGCAATCTAAAAGACGAAAACTATGGCAAGGACGCCGGCGATGTGAATTATAAAAAAGCGCAAAAAGCGGTCGCTGGCATGCAGCAGTATCCGGCAATGCTAATAGAATTACAGAACGCCGACGACATCGAAGCGGTCAGCGGTGCCAGCGTGTCGTTAATAGAATTCAAATTGGCGGTCAAAGAAGCGCTTAAAAAAGCGCAATAGGCAAGGCTATGCAACGTATAGGTTTACTGCAGTTATCAATTAAGAATGTGCAGCGCAAGCCACTGAGAAGCCTTGGACTGATCGTTTTAGTTGCGCTGTTTTCTTTTGCGCTACTGGCGGGTTCGCTAGTCGCAAATAGTCTATCGCGCGGTGTCGCTACGCTCTCCAACCGGATGGGTGCTGATGTGATGGTGGTACCGGCTGGTCACGAAGCAAAGATTGCCAGCGTTTTATTGCGCGGTTCATCGAGTTCAATTTACTTACCGGCGGGTGCGATACAAAAGATGGCAGATGTCGATGGCATAGCGGCGCTGACGCCACAACTCTACGTCGCCTTGGACGAAGCAGTGCAGGCGGAAAGCGCAATACAGGTCGTCGGCATCGATGCGCCGAGCGACTTTTTAATAGCGGCTTGGCTGAAAGAGGCGGGGGCGCTCGCCAATTTGTCCGAGAAAAGCTGTATCGTCGGCAGCAAAGTGCCCGGTGCAATTGGGCAGTCGAAGGCGATACTGGATAAATCTTATAAAATTGTCGGTCGCTTAGAACAGACCGGCATGAGCTTTGACAGTACGATTTTTGTGGACATCGCCACGGCGCGCGCCATTTTGCGTCAAAGGGCTGCGCAGCAGGCGCTGCCAGAACATGCGGATTTAGCTTCGGCGCTGATGATAAAGCTAGAGCCCGGCTACAATTCGCAGTTAGTCGCCCGCCAAATCAGTCATATGCACGCCGACGATGGACTCTTTGGCATGTTTAGCAAGAAGTTCGTCAACAGCATTTCATCGAACTTACAGGTCATTATGCGCTTTGTCAAATCGGCGATTATTGCAATTTGGCTGCTGTCCAGTATTGTTCTAGGCTTGGTTTTTACGCTGATAATCAGAGAGCGCAAAAAGGAACTGGCGACGCTGCGCATCATTGGCATGCGGCGCCAGCAAACCAGAGAGCTGTTGTTGAGCGAGTTTGGCGCAATTAGCTTGTTGGGCGCCGCAGTTGGCGTAGTTGCCTCGTATCTATTCTTGTTCTTTTACGGTACGATGCTCGCCGATAAAGTAAACATTCCGTTTTTATTGCCGAGTGCGTTTCAGCTGATCATATGGGGAGTTGTCTGCTTTGTGGCGGGGGCGATAATTGCGCCACTAATGGCAATTTATCCGATTCACAAGATGATGCAAGACGATATTTATAAGCAGTATCGCGAAGACGAATAAAAAGAAGAAAGATAACAATAAAAAATCCCGCGAAGGCGGGATTTTAAAGTGCAATAAAGTTGATGATTTACAGACTGTTGAAATTGGACTTTTATCAACGGTCTGGTTATTGTTCTGATTCCTTGGTCATAGCAAATATAACTGGTGATAGGAATAAAAGACCAACTAAGTTCGGGATTGCCATTGCGCCGTTAAAGGTATCTGATAAGTTCCAAACGATGTCGGCTTTGTAAAATGCGCCGACAAATACCATGGCGACAAAGATGACTTTGTAAATTTTAATAGCCGTAACGCCCGCTAAGTATTCTAAACACTTACTGCCGTAGTAGAACCAGCCGAGGATGGTCGAGAATGCGAAGAATATGAGACCAAAGCTGACGATAAAGCCGCCGAACCAACCGAATGAATGTTGGAATGCAGTCGTCGTAAGCGGCGCGCCCGATAAGCCGTCTTGAATTTGCATTAAGCCGTCTGCGCCGATTGTGACGAGACCAGATGTCAAGATGACGAGTGCCGTCATCGTACAGACGACAATTGTATCTAAGAATGAACCCAATGAAGCAATAATACCTTGTTTAACCGGATCGTCGTTTTGCGATGCGGCGTGTGCAATCGGTGCAGAACCGAGACCGGCTTCGTTAGAGAAAACGCCGCGTGCAACACCGTAGCGGATTACCGTACCAAATAAACCGCCGCCAACTGCCTTGGCGTTGAAAGCGTTGTTAAAAATCATGCCAAAAGCCGTGCCGAGCATCGGACCGTTTTTGATTAGAATGACGATGGCGCCGACGACGTAAATAACAGCCATAAGCGGTACAATTTTTTCGGTGACGTTACCGATGCTCTTGATTCCGCCAATGATGACGACGCCGACGACAATTGCGATAACGGCACCCGTAATCATTGGTGAAATATTAAATTGGGTTTGTAATGATGAAGCGATTGAATTAGATTGCGCCATATTGCCAATGCCAAATGATGCAAAGACGCCGAAAAATGCGAATAGCCAACCGAGCCAAGCCCAGTTGCCGCCGAATTTTTCTTGCATACCGTCTTTGATATAGTACATCGGACCACCCGATTTTTCGCCTTCTTCGTTTGTGATGCGGTATTTTACAGCTAATAGTGCTTCGCCGTACTTGGTGGCGCCGCCGACAGCAGCTGTAATCCACATCCAAAAGACCGCACCCGGTCCACCTGACGCGATAGCGCCGGCTACACCGGCGATGTTACCGGTACCGATGGTGGCTGCCAAAGATGTCATCAGGGCTTGGAACGGCGTGATGTCGCCATCGCCCATATCTTCTTTGGAGAAGAGCAGCTTAAACGCATACCCCATCTTGCGGAATTGGATAATGCGAGTACCTATAGTCAAAATAAAGCCTGTACCTACTAAGAACACAATGATGACCGGTCCCCATACGAATGAATTGATAATGCCGATTAGTTGATCGATTTTTTCCATACTTGCCTCCTTAAATTGTAACATTACCCAGAGCATTCACGTCGGAGTGAGCTGGCGTGGACATTCTGGGTTTTCATTTGACTTCTCTTCTATTGTAATGGAATTATACGAAAAATCAATGGGTTTTGTGAAAAAAAGTTTATTTATTCAACGGCGAATATATTTTTAAAAAAACATCCGTAAAAGATGGCTTTTTTGCTTTACATTTATGCACAAATCGTGTACAATAATATGAGCCCTCGAAGGGTTTTTTATATTGTAGTAATTGATTATTTTAGATAAACCGATTTCACTTGACAGCGTCACAACATCGTGATAAATTTAATAGGTGACGTCAGTTTGTTGTGACGATTATTGAGGTGCGCTTTTACGTGTGCCGGTAGTAGGAGGTGTTGGACGATGCGAGTTAAAATTACCTTAGCGTGTACAGACTGCAAACAGAGAAATTACAATACGACAAAGAACAAAAAGAACACGCCAGATAGAATTGAAATGAAGAAGTACTGTCGTTTTTGTAGAAAGCACACAGCGCACAAAGAGACGAAGTAAGAACTAAGGGAGTTGACAATGGGTTCAAATTCAAAAACAGTCGAAAAAAAGCCTGCCGGTGACTATTTTAGGGGCGTCAGCAAAGAACTCAAAAAGGTAATATGGCCGACAAAGAGCGAGTTGATTAACTACGTTATCGTCGTATTAGTTTTTTGCTTTTTTGCCACGCTGTTCATTTGGATAGCCGATTTTGCTTTTAGAAATCTGATTAGATTCTTAATTCAGGTACTTTAGAAGGAGGTGCGCCACATGGCGATTTACGATTCATCTGAAGCCAAGTGGTATGTCGTGCACACGTACTCTGGCCACGAAAATAAAGTTAAGGCTAATATCGAAAAAATTGTCGAAAACAGAGGTATGCAAGACGTAATCTTAGAAGTTGCCGTACCGACAGAAGAAGTAACTGAAATAAAAAATGGCAAGAAAAAAGTCAAGTCCAGAAAGACTTATCCGGGT
>PDWJ01000533.1_pt1 | contig 55574 bp, 40 predicted proteins | sample 1430881 | NCBI WGS metagenome assembly PDWJ01 (sample SAMN01162460, study PRJNA174530) | Oral metagenome, whole genome shotgun sequencing project. | biome: Marine environment; feature: Marine mammal; material: Swab sample of the gingival sulcus; isolation source: swab sample of gingival sulcus...
TTATTGAAAATTGCAGCTTCTGTTCTTATACTTATAACTGTTGGTTTTGGTAGTATCTGGATAAATGAACACATTTTTAACGGGAATGAACTTACAAGTGGGGTTTTTTATCGAAAATGAGCTGACAGAAGCTGCCGGAGATCCTGATGGTGTAGGTCATGGCCCCGGATGTGACGATCCTATAATTAGATATGCAGATATTTTGCTTTCAAGAGCTGAAGCACTTAATAAAATGAATAGTCCGAGCCAGGAAACAGTAAATCTGGTAAATGCGGTTCAGAGAAAAGCAGGTGCAACTGAAGCCACATTGTCTGAATTTTCTACAACGGAAGAATTTAGGGATATAGTGTTATTAGAAAGAATAAAGGAGTTTTATCTTGAATCAAAAAGAAGAGGAGATCTTATTAGGCATAATCGATTTATATCAGGTGCGATTGCAAGGGGTAAGAATGCAAAAGACTACCAAGTTCGCTTTCCTATACCTCAAGCAGAAATTGATGCAAATCCTATGCTGGAATAGAATCTCGGATATTAATAATAAAAATAAAGAAGATAGGTCGTCTAACATTGTGACAGCCTATCTTCATTTAACGTGAAAAGAGATTTTAATGAAGGTATTTTTTTATATTATCTATTCAGGGATATTGATTATTACAGGTAGCCATTCAGTCCATTCACAGGAAACTTCCCTTCCCAGAAAGGAGGAAAAACCCAATCTTATCTTGTTTATGGCTGATGATTGTTCTTATTTGGATATAGGTTGTTACGGAAGCAATGACTCCCACACCCCCAATATAGATAAATTTGCCGAACAGGGAATTCGTTTTTCGAAGGCCTATCAAGCTGCTCCAATGTGTTCACCCACACGTCATAATCTTTTAACTGGAATTTGGCCAGTTAAATCAGGGGCGTATCCGAACCATACGAAGGCCAATATAGGAACTGCTAGCATTATCCATCATTTGCATCCAGCTGGTTATAAAGTAGCTTTAGTTGGTAAGTCTCACGTTGCTCCGGAGTCCGTATTCCCCTGGGATTTGTATGTGCCTTTAAAAAAGAATAATGAGCTTGATTTCGCTGCTATTGATTCGTTTATTATTGCATCTAAAAAGGAAGATAGTCCGTTTTGTATTTATGTAATGTCAAATCAACCACATACCCCTTGGAATAAAGGAAATCAGGAGTTATTTGATCAAAATAAAATTACATTACCTTCTTGCTATGTTGATATAACGCAAACTAGGATTGAATACTGTAAATACCTTGCTGAAGTTAATTTCATGGACGAGGAATTTGGACGATTACTGGACATCGTTGATAAAAATAAGATAGTTGACAATTCTGTTGTTTTCTTTCTTAGCGAACAAGGTAACAGCTTCCCATTTGCAAAGTGGACTTGCTATGATGTTGGTGTTCATTCAGCATGTATAGTTCGATGGCCTGATAAAATCGAAGTAGGAGTAACTTCTGATGCTATTATTGAATATGTCGATTTTGTTCCAACATTTCTGGAAATTGCAGAAGCAAAGGCTGTTGCCTCCCTTGATGGGGAAAGCTTTCTTCCTATAATGAGAGGAGAGCGGAAACAACATAAGAAGTTTACTTTTTCTTTACAAACAACCCGAGGAATTTTAAAAGGTAGTGATTTTTATGGTATAAGATCCGTAGCTGACAATAAGTACCGCTATATACTAAATCTAACTCCAAATATGCGATTTCAGAATGTGGAAACAGAAGGAGACCTATTCAACCTTTGGCAGGACGAAGCAAAACGAGACTCATTTGCTAGCCGGATTACTGAAAAATATCAGAAGAGGCCGAAGATAGAGCTTTATGATATAGAAATTGATCCATACTGTATGAATAATATTGCAGATGATCCAAAAAATAAAAATACAATTCAAACTATGGATAAGGTGTTGAAAGAATGGATGCTTTCTTGTGGCGACAAGGGGCAGGATACAGAATTGGAGGCACTTCAACATCAAACTATTAAATACAAAACAAAATGATTATGTTTTTGATGAAGAAAAGAACAATATTTTTCATTTTATCAATGCTGTTAACGGTTAACGTTTTTTCTGCAAAGCGACCTAACGTTATCTTGATTATGGCAGATGATATGGGATATTCTGATTTGGGGTGTTACGGAGGTGAGATACCAACTCCTAATATAGATAGGTTGGCAAAAAATGGGATTCGATTTACCCAATTTTATAATACATCCAGATGTTGTCCAACGCGAGCGTCTTTATTGACAGGCTTATACCAGCATGAAACAGGAGTAGGACATATGACTACAGAAGGTCCTTATGATTTTGATTATGGGGTAGATGGGTATCGTGGCCAATTGAATCGCAATTGTATTACTATTGCAGAAGTTTTGAAGCAAGCTGGTTATAAAACATATATGGCAGGGAAATGGCATTTGGGAAGTGATATGGATGACCGCCCATTACAACGTGGATTTGATAAATACTTTGGTTGTTTAAGAGGAGCGTTCAATTATTATAAACCCGAAGATTTGTTTATGTATGGAAACGATATTTTGGAAGAACCAGATCCTGAAACTTTCTACACAACCGATGCTTTTACAGATACTGCAGTAAACTGGATTAACGATACACAAAGTGATCAACCATTCTTTTTGTATATGGCTTATAATGCTCCTCATTGGCCATTACAGGCAAAGAAAGAGGATGTTGATAAATTTGTAGGGAAATACGTGAAAGGATGGGATGAGCTTCGTGAAAAACGTTTTAACCGACAAGTTGAAATGGGCCTTTTTGATTCATCTCTTGGTGTTTCTCCAAGGGACGAACATGTACGTCCTTGGGAAGAGGTACCAGAAGATCAAAAGAAACGTTCGGATTTTAGAATGGCTGTTTATGCGGCTCAAGTTTATTCAATTGACGAAAATGTAGGTAAGATTCTTAGTGCTTTAGAAAAGAAGGGAGAACTTGATAACACATTAATTCTAGTTCTTTCTGATAATGGGGCTTGTGCAGAACCATACAGTGAGTTTGGAGGTGGCGCTTTCGAGGATGTTAATAATCCTCAAAAAAGTGGAGTAATTTCCATTGGTCGGGGATGGGCTAATTTATGTAATACCCCATTTCGTCAATATAAAAATTTCCCTAATGAAGGAGGAATAGCAACTCCATTCATTGCACATTGGCCAGCTGGAATATCTGCTGAATTAAATGGCCATTTTGTAGATGAAATTTGCCATATAACTGATGTCATGCCAACATTGGTCAGTATTGCTGAGGGGCAATACCCGAAGAGATTCAAGGGGAATTATATTTTTGATGAAGTAGGTGTTTCATTTGCTCCGGTTCTTGCGCAGAAAGAAAGAAAGAAACGCAATACGCTTTTTTTTGAGCATGAGAATAACTGTGGTGTTCGTTCCGGAGACTGGAAAATTATTGGGCGTGTTGGAAAGTCTGATTGGGAGTTGTATAATATTGCTGAAGACAGGAATGAATTGAATAACCTTGCCGACAACTATCCTCAGGTTGTCGAAAGATTAGCAGAAGAATGGCGAAAATGGGCACTTCAAAACAGGGTCGTACCCCAAGGTGACTCCTCTAATAAAGGTTATGCGAAACTAAAACATTAAATAGATAATCATATTATAGAAATCACAATAAGCAAAATAGGTGGATTTTAAGATCTTTTATCACTTCTTTTAATACGATCTTGTTCCTTCTCGTGAAAATAATCAGACATCAAAAATTTTTTAAAGACGCAGAAAAATGCTTTCAATTTCTAAGATGGTTTTAAGACAACTCATTCTAATTTTTGCGGGAGCTTTATTGTTCTTTTGCAGCGCTCAGGCAGAAATCTAAAAAGAAGAAGCGGGGGCGGAATTTCGTGCTCAGGTATATCCGTTAATAACCATCGATCCGCATACCAGCGCTTGGTCAATGTCCGATCAGTTATTCGATACACTGGCTAAAACACTGGACAGGCAGAAACCATTCGTTAATTGGTGCCCTTCGTGTTGATGGTGAAACTTATCGTTTTATGGGTAAGGAAGAAATTCTGCTGGAGCCGGTTGTGCCAAATGCCAAATTAGAAGCCTGGGAAGGGAAATACCTCACCAGAAAACCGGCGTTAGGATGGGAAACCAGATTATAACGATGCCACCTAGAAAAGCGAGAAAGCAGGTTTTGGTACGCCCAATACTTTTCAAACTGCAACCCCGTGGGAGACAGAACACATTTGGGTGCGCCGCGAATTTACACTTCACGCAGTTAATGCTAAAAGTGATTTGTTCCTCGCTTATTCGCACGACGATGATTTTGGCATATTTAAAGAAAGCGAGGTTTAACCTGTTTTTGCCCAAACAGCTACGCAGAACAGTGTGAAAATTACGGCTACGCAAACTAAATACGATTTTATAGCTGCGGACCTGTTAATTTAAAAGTTGAGTTTGTTTCACCGCTGTTAATGGATGATCTGGATTTGCTTTTAGTCCTAAGATTTCACGATTGGGCATACCAATCCCATCCATCTCTGTCTTATTTACTGTTTTTATTGCCGTGCTCTAAGTTTAAGCTGCCTGTTCCTGCTGTTCGGACCGGATCTTCCTGCGACCAATTTCGAGCGCATTGGAGATGTGGATGCCAAAAAATATCCAAAGCGCTTCGGTCTTTTTGGCCCTTTTCGGGGTTTTGTTTCCTAAATGTAACTTTATATGGCTGATATACAACATGGTTATTATTCCTGAAAATTGCCTAAAAAGATTGGTTAGTTAGAGAATTGGTAATTCTCTCGTTTTGGATATGGTTGCAATATAGCAACCCGAAGTAAGTGTTTCTTTGCCCTCTTTGAGGTATCTCCCACAAAGAAAAAAGTTCAAACCCCTGAAATCAAGCGCTTTTTTTGTTATGCGTTGTGCCCAGAACAAGACTCGAACTTGCACGGGAAAATTTTCCCACAAGGCCCTCAACCTTGCGTGTCTACCAATTCCACCACCTGGGCATGCTCAAAAATCAAGAAAATATTTCTTTCATTTCAAAATCAGACTGCAAAACTAAAAATTTTTTCAATTGACAACGAAATCCAGAGAAATAATCTCCATTTTATTTTTCATATTCTTCCTCAAGCCTTACGCTGGTTATTTTACCAGCATTTACCGTAAAATAATAACGTTCAGTTTTTTGTACTCCGGGCGAAACAATTGGGTCGAGTGTTAGCTTTCCCTGTCCGATTTCAGTACTTTTTAGCTTTTTGGATACCTCATACACGTACACTTCTCCTTCATCTGTGGTTAAAATGGTTTTGGGGTAACCAAATTTTTGCTCAAGCATTTTTTGGGGTTGCCCAATATATGTTCGCTGGAGCTGCCGCTGCTGCCCGCAGCCAACGAGTAAAACCAATGAAATAATTATATATAGCCGGCGCATAAAGTAATTTTCTGATCAAAAATAAAATAAAATTGAAAATGGTGTTGATTTTACCTGTTAACGTTGTTTAAAACTAACCGCTTGCTGATGATAACTTCTCTTCACGTCCGGTGATTATTTTTTATCTTTGTTGCCTGTTCAATAACATATATTTTTAAAATTAAACCACCTGTAAAATGATTCATTTTTTCAGAACCCGGAATCAAAAAATTATTGCTGTACAATCAAATATTGCGCTTTCAGAGTTAGCTGTTGAAAAGCTAAATTGGTTATTTTCCGGTTCGGAATTTATTTCTAAAAAATCGTTGGAAGGGTGGTTTCTGGGGCCGCGTAAAGAGATGCTTACACCCTGGAGTACCAACGCAGTTGAGATTACTCAGAACATGGGTCTTTCCGGAATAACCCGCATGGAAGAGTTTGTGCCGGTAAGTAGTCAGGAGGTTGAGCACGACCCGATGTTAACCCGTGTTTACCGGAATATAGACCAGAATATTTTTACCATCAACAGAAAGCCTGAAGCTATCCAGGAGATCAAAGATATAGCGGCATATAATAAAAAGGAGGGTCTTGCATTGAGCGAAGATGAGATTCAATACCTTGAATCTGTTTCGAAATCAATCGGACGCCTGCTTACCGATGGCGAAGTTTATGGTTTTGCCCAGGTAAATTCAGAGCATTGCAGGCACAAAATATTCAACGGAACATTTATAATCGACGGCAAAGAGATGCCATCTTCTCTTTTCGGAATGATAAAAAAGACATCAGCAGTTAATCCAAACAAAATAATATCTGCTTATAAAGATAACTGTTCTTTTGTGCAGGGGCCTGTTGCTGAGCAGTTTGCTCCGAAGACACAAGATAAACCTGACTTTTTCGAAATAAAAGATATTGAGACCGTTCTTTCATTAAAGGCAGAAACACATAATTTCCCCACAACGGTTGAACCCTTCAACGGAGCCTCTACTGGTTCGGGAGGTGAAATACGCGATAGGATTGCCGGTGGCAAAGGCAGCTTCCCTGTGGCAGGTACAGCTGTTTATATGACTTCTTATCCGCGCTCTGAAGCACACAGGCCATGGGAACAGGCTACCGAAGAACGCGATTGGCTCTATCAAACACCCGAAGAGATACTCATAAAAGCATCGAATGGCGCCAGCGATTTTGGCAATAAGTTTGGGCAGCCACTGATTAATGGGTCGTTACTTACTTTCGAGCACGAAGAAGATTTTAAAAAATATGGATACGACAAGGTGATTATGTTAGCTGGTGGTATCGGTTTTGCTAATAAAAAGTACAGTTTGAAAGCTGTGCCCGGGAAACAGGATGCCATAGTTTTATTAGGTGGCGATAATTATCGTATTGGTATGGGTGGTGGTGCAGTATCATCGGTCGCAACCGGCGAATTTGAAAATGCCATAGAATTAAACGCTGTTCAGCGCGCCAACCCAGAGATGCAAAAAAGAGTATATAATGCTATTCGTGCGTTGGCTGAGTCAGATGAAAATCCGGTAATTTCCATTCATGACCATGGTGCTGGTGGCCATTTAAATTGTTTGTCGGAACTTGTTGAGTCAACAGGTGGAAAAATTAATACCGCAAAACTACCCATAGGCGATCCTACGTTATCACAGAAAGAAATTATCGGAAATGAATCGCAGGAACGTATGGGCATGGTAATGCGTTCAGAACATGTGCATTTGCTTAAAAGAATTGCCGAGCGGGAACGGGCACCCATGTATGAAATTGGCGTTACTACCGGTGATATGCAGTTTACTTTTGAAAATTCGGAAACAGGCGAAAAGTCTATCGACTGGCAATTGGGTTATATGTTTGGCAAACCTCCTAGAACCGTGCTCGAAGATAATTCTGTGAATAATGAATTTACTGAAATAGAGTATGATGTAACAGAGATAGGTAGCCTTACGGAAAAATTACTTCAGCTTGAATCGGTAGCCTGCAAAGACTGGCTTACCAACAAAGTTGACCGGTCGGTTACCGGACGTGTTGCGGTTCAACAGTGCGTTGGCGAACTGCAGCTCCCCCTTAATAACCTTGGCGTAATAACGCTGGACTATCAGGGCAAGTCGGGGCTTGCAACATCAATAGGCCATGCGCCCGCTGCCGGGCTTGTAAATGCTGCAAATGGTTCAGTACTTTCAATTGCCGAAGCTTTAACAAACATAATATGGGCTCCGCTTACAGATCATATTCGAAGCGTTTCGTTAAGTGCTAACTGGATGTGGCCGGCAAAAAACCCAGGCGAAAATGCCCGAATTTACCATGCAGTTGAGGCAGCATCTAATTTTGCCTGTGCACTGGGAATAAATATTCCTACGGGAAAAGACTCTATGTCGATGACCCAAAAATATAAGGATGATGTGGTGTATGCACCCGGAACAGTTATCATTACTGCGTCTGGAGAGGTGTCGGATGTGCACAAAGTAGTGAATCCTGTGTTGGTGAATGATGAATCTAAACAAATTCTTTTTATAGATTTTTCTTTCTCAGAAAGAGTACTGGGAGGTAGCGCTTTTGGACAGTCTGTCAATAAATTGGGAAAGATAGCTCCAACGGTTGCTGACGCCGAAAAATTTGTAAATGCTTTTAATACGGTACAAAAGCTTATTGAACAGGATTTGTTACTCGCCGGGCATGATATTGGATCCGGAGGATTAATTACTACGCTTCTTGAAATGTGCTTTAGCAACCACCAGGGAGGGTTAAAAGCTGATTTTTCTGCAGTTGGCGAAAATGATATGGGTAAACTTCTTTTTGCTGAAAATCCGGGTATTGTTATTCAATGTGCTGACAATGAAGAGGTAAAAAGACAGCTTGTTGCAGCTGGTGTAGATTTTGTTGTCCTTGGGAATCCGGTTTCATACAGAAAAGTGAAAATAAAGAATGGTGAAACGGAACTAGATTTCGATATTGTTACATTACGCGACTTGTGGTTTAAAACCTCCTACCTGCTCGACCGCAGACAAACCAAAGAAACGCTGGCACTGGAAAGGTTTAAAAACTATAAAAAATTCAATCTGAAGTATGATTTTCGGGGATTTAGCGGGAAAGCTAACGATTTAAATATAGACATAAAACGTAGAAGTGCCTCCGGAATAAAAGCAGCGATAATTCGTGAAAAGGGCGTAAACGGCGATCGTGAAATGGCTTACGCCATGTATCTGGCCGGAATGGACGTAAAAGATGTGCACATGACCGACCTGATTTCCGGGAGAGAGACACTCGAAGGCCTTAATATGATTGTTTTTGTTGGTGGTTTCTCCAATTCCGATGTGTTGGGATCGGCTAAAGGTTGGGCGGGAGCCTTTAAATACAACGAAAAAGCACGCGTCGCACTTGAAAAGTTTTATCAGCGAAATGACACACTGAGTCTCGGGGTGTGCAACGGATGCCAGGTTATGGTTGAACTGGGGTTGGTATACCCTGAACATAGTATACAACCCAAAATGGAACACAATGAGTCTGGTAAGTTTGAATCAGCTTTTCTGGGTGTTGACATACAGGATAATAACTCAATTATGCTTGGTAATATGGCAGGTATGAAGTTGGGTATTTGGGTAGCCCATGGCGAAGGGAAATTTTACCTTCCGTTTAACGAAACGCAGTACAATATTCCCATGAAATATAGCTACGATGAATACCCTGCCAACCCTAATGGCTCGCATTATGGTGCTGCAGCGCTTTGCTCCGATGATGGCCGTCATCTGGTGATGATGCCTCACCTTGAAAGGGCTTTTAAACCGTGGCACTGGCCTTATTATCCCGCCGACAGAAAAAAAGATGAAGTTGCACCTTGGATTCAGGCATTTGTAAATGCCCGTAACTGGATTTCACGAAAGGTAAAATAATATAAAGCGTTTGTTTTTTTCTATTCTTCTTTATGTAATCTGACCATCATTTTATTGGCCAGTTCTTCAGCGATTGTTTTTCCGCGCATAATTCCTACTATTTGCAGGGCAAATTCAATTGCTACACCTGCGCCTTTGCCCGTTACAATATTCTCAGAAACCTCGTAGTCATTTCCCGTAATAATTGCTCCATCAAGATATTGTTCGAACCCGGGATAGCAGGTTGCATTTTTATGATAAAGTATACCCAGTTCACCCAAAACCATAGGTGCTGCACAAATGGCACCTATCGGTTTCTTCTCATCATTGAACTTTACAATTAACTCTCTTAAGCCATTGTGTGACTTCAGGTTTTCTGCACCTGGCATGCCTCCCGGTAATACGAGTGCTTCATTTGCTGTAAAATCGTGATCTTCAAAAATTGCATCAGCAATAATTGTTATGTTGTGTGCACCTCGTACTTCTTTTTTTCCGGTTATTGATACAAGGTCAACATGGAGAGAAGCCCGTCTTAAAACATCTATTATCGATACAGCTTCTATTTCCTCAAAACCCTCTGCTAAAAATATCGCTATTTTATTCATAATGAGTTGCTTGTTTGATTGTAAAGTGTTGTGATCAGTCCTCTAAAAAATTTAGTTTCAATTAAATATAAAAAACAAAATAACATAAAAAAAGGATTCTCCTTGTAAGAATCCTGTAATGTAAAATATTGTTTTAACTCAAAAACGATAGTATTTAACTGGGAGCATATTCATGCAATGTTTTTCCCAGTTTTTTACGTGTGAAAAATATTCTGCTTTTTACCGTTCCAAGCGGTAAATCTAACTTATCCGCTATTTCTTTATATTTATATCCATCAAGAAACATCGTGAATGGAACTTTGTACTCGTCTTCAAGCGCATTTATACTTTTCGTTATCTCTTTTGTGCTGTAAAAAGAATCGGGTGCAGGACAAACTTTATCTTTGGTAAACAACAAATGAAAATCGTTGTTTGTCCCGCCAAATGTATTTTTAATTTTTACACTCCTTCGGTAATCATTAATGAATGTGTTTTTCATTATTGTATAAATCCACGCTTTAAAGTTGGTGTTTTGTGTGAATTTATCACGATAAGTAAGCGCTTTCAAAAAAGTTTCCTGGAGCAAATCATCAGCTTTTTCTGTATCTGCAGTCAAACCTAATGCATAGTAGTGCAATTTATCGCTTAACCCAAGCAAAGCATTGTTAAATTGTAATTGCGTCATGGATGGAAATGTTGGTTTTTACTTTTTGTAATAAACAAATATAACCTGAAACCATAATAAAAAGAATCATTTGTCCTTTTTTATTGGTTGATTTTTTCTATTTCAGATAAAGTTTTTTTATAAAATGCTTAAAGTAATTTCATTGTATTAAATATTAGGTTCTCTAAATATTTGCTTATTAGTTATTTGTAATTTGGAAAGCAAAAAGTTTTTTTGCAAATAATTTGACGTGTTGTATATTCGCCGGTCAAATTGGATTACAATGGTGCGGAAAAATCGAAGTAATACGTGGAAAGTTCTATTTTTTAGTCGTTGGTGGAGAAAAAGCTATGCTCTTTTTCAAACCCTTGGCAAACAGGTTCTGATAGCTGTTTTATCTGTTTCCTATTTTTTAACTGTTCCGGTTGAATCCCAATCGGCGGTTACTGACACTACAAAGATTGAACAAAACTATTACCTCGATGAGATAGAAGTCACTGCCCAGCGTTCACCTGTATTGTATTCAGAGGTTGCACGTGTATTAACAGTTCTATCCAGAGAAGATATTGAGTGTGCTGCTGCTGAAAATATACAGGATTTACTTGTTTACGTTGCAGGTGTTGATATTCGTCGCAGGGGTGCAGAAGGTGTACAGGCTGATATTGGAATTCGCGGAGGAACATTTGACCAAACGCTAATACTGCTCAACGGAGTAAATATTACCGATCCACAATCAGGTCATCACAACCTGAATATACCTGTTAGTATCGATCAGATTGAACGAATTGAAATTCTCGAAGGGCCTGCAGCACGTGTATATGGCCCCAATGCTTTTTCAGGAGCTGTTAATATAATAACTAGATCGTCCGAGGCTTCTTCTGTAGAAGCGAAAGTCAGTGTGGGAAGCTACAAGTATTTTAGTTCTGCCGGAAGCATGTCGATAAAGAAAAGTAACGCAGGTTTCACATTTTCAGCAGAAAACAAAAAGTCCGATGGTTACACGGAAAATACCGATTTTGGAATTATCAACCTTTTTCACAAATCGGAACTTGAATTTCCAAAAGGCAAACTTAATTGGCAGGTTGGTTATGGAGTAAAAAAATTTGGCGCTAATAATTTCTATACACCAAAGTATCCCAACCAGTATGAGGAAACCCGAATATTGTTTTCTGCTGTTCGCTGGCAATCTAATTTTAATTGGCATTTTACTCCTGTTGTGTATTGGCGTAATCATAACGATCTTTTCGAACTGTTCAGGGACAACCCGCCAGAGTGGTACCGTGGCCATAACTACCATAAAACCAATACCTACGGTACGTCAGCCAGCTTTTGGAAGCTAGACAGGTTTGGTAAAACAGCTTTTGGTATAGAGTTTCGCTCAGAAAATATTTTAAGCAATGTATTGGGAAACGAATTGGATGATCCCCGGCCGATTCGTGGGGAAGATGGCTGGTTTACAAAGTCTTTTGGCCGTAATACCGCATCTGCATATTTTGAAAAGACGTTAAGATTCTCAAAATTTTCGATCTCCGCCGGTGTTCTGGCAAACTATATTGGTGGAATGTCTGCTCCCATCAATTTTTTCCCTGGTATAGATGTAGGTTACCAATTCTCTGATAAGCTAAGGATGGTTTCTTCCTTTAATACATCAATGCGAATGCCTACCTTTACAGAGCTTTATTACAGCGGGCCTACTAATTTAGGAAACCCCGACTTAAAACCGGAAAAAATAAACTCGTTTGAATGGGGTATAAAATATCAACAAAAATTGCTTCAGGGAAGCATAATGTTGTTTAGTAACAAAGGCTCAAATATAATCGACTGGATAAAAGAAAAAGAGGATGACCTTTGGACATCGCGAAATTTGACAAAGCTCTCGGGTTTTGGTACAGAGGCATCACTTTCGGTTGCACTTAATGAAAAATTCGGAAACTATTTTCCACGTCATTTTACCATTAGCTATCTTTTAAATTATGTAGACAAACAAAAGTCAACTTTCATTTCTTATTATGTACTTGACAATATCAGGCAAAAGCTAGCCGGTAGCTTTACTTACCAGTTTTATGATAAATTTTTATTTACCATGAAAGTTGTGGCACAAGACCGTGCCGGCACTTATACTGAATTTAGTAATGGCAGTTATGGAGAAGAAGTAAATTATCCGCCATTTTGGCTGGCCGATGGTAGTTTAAGCTACACAGTTGGAAAAGTAAAGTTCAATGTCTCGGTTTCAAATATTTTTAATCGGTTTTATTTTGATTTGGGAAATATTCATCAACCTGGAAGGTGGATTAAACTGGGAGTCGTTTACCAACTCCCACTCAACCCATAATGAAAAATTTCTCATCTTTTTTAAAAAGTGTATATTCGCAAAAAATTGAAAATATGCTAAAAGGAATATTATCCGTTTCCGGCCAATCAGGGTTATATAAAATGATTGCCGAAGCTAAAAATAACATTATAGTGGAATCCCTGGAAACAGGTAAAAGAATGCCTGTTTATTCAAATTCCAAGGTATCTTCATTGGAAGATATAGCCATTTATACAGAATCAGACGACATGCCGTTGAAAGAGGTCTTTAAAGCGATAAACGATATGGAAAGCGGTGGCCCTGCTATATCACATAAGACTTCGAATAACGAGCTGAAAGCTTATTTTGAAAAAGCTGTGCCCAGTTTTGATAAAGACAGGGTTTATGTTTCTGACATAAAAAAAGTAATTCTGTGGTACAACACACTCCTTGAAAAAGATATGCTTGATTTCTCTGAAGAGGAAGATTCTTCAGATGAACAGGAAAGGGATGAATAGCTAAAATAGTTTTAAATGCTGTTGAACCTGAGCTTTGTTCAAGTGGCCGTTCTCTTTAAGTAATAATTCAAATAATTTTATGGTAGCAGGGGTATTACCTGTAGCTTTGTAACGGTTTTGATTTCGATGTTGAGGTCGTTACAAAGTTTTATAAGTGAACAAGATGCATGGTCAGGAAGTAATTTTGACAAGAAGTTGCACGGTGCAAGTTTCTCTGTGAAAATTTAACCTAAACAGCTGATTTCTTGTCTTAAAATGGTAATTGAATTTAACATTATGAGTACGAATGTGCAGTTCTGCTGTTAGCTCAATGTTTTTTTGCCACCTTAAAGAACTGTGATGAATGATAAATCATAAGGTTGTTAATGTCGATTAATCAACATTATTAAAAGTCTATACCTGGCCTTCGTCATGCTGGCAGGCAGTGATTTTCGTTATTTTTCTATCTTTTGCACAATGACCAGTTGCTTCTATTTCTACAATTGTGAACAAATTTTAAGAATTTTGGTGAAAAATATGATTTAAATGTTTAATTTTGTTAATGATTAGGTAAAACAGCATAAAATATTTAATTATAACGCCGTTTTTATGTTTGTTAGATTACTTTAAATTAATAAATTGCTTCGAAAATTATTAAAGTCGAAATAAAACTTAAGAATTATGAAAAAAGTTACTCTTTTCTTTTTGAGTCTGTTTTTTGTGTTTGGCACTGCACTAGCGCAAAATGCTGATAAAAAATGGGCTATTGGCTTAGGGCCTGGTTTGTATAATAATAATAACAAACAGGAAGTAGGAATAGCGGCAGACCTTTATCTGAGCCGTTACCTTACTCCGTCTTTTGATTTAATGTTGAAATCCGAAGCAGGATTCAATGACGATGGTATAGATTTCTTTAACCCATTGCTTAGTTTGCGGTATAAACTTTATAATGGTTATATTTTATCTGAAAAGGCTGGAGTACGTCCTTACCTTTTCGGAGGAGCCGGATGGATGTGGGACAATCGGGCAAAAGGATTTAGCTGGGATGCCGGTTTGGGTTTCAAAGTTCCAATAGGTGAGAATGTATCTCTATTCCTTGAAGGAGGTTACAAAGCCGGCATTGAGGGAACCCGTAGCTCTACAGTTGCACCATACAAGGCAGTTACCGTTGTTGATGATATGACTAAACTAACTAGTATCATCGAATTTGCTTTTGGTAAAGCAAAAGATTCTGATGGCGATGGTGTTTCTGATAAAAAAGACAAATGCCCGGGTACCCCGGCAGGTGTTGCTGTTGATGAAAATGGTTGCCCACTCGACCGCGATGGTGATGGTGTGCCGGATTATAAAGACGACTGCCCGGATAAACCCGGAGATGCTAAATTTAATGGTTGCCCGGACCGTGACGGTGATGGTATTCCTGACAAAGATGATGAGTGCCCTGATGTAGCTGGCCTTGCTAAATTTAAAGGTTGCCCTGATACAGATGGTGACGGTGTTCCTGATGACAGAGATAAATGCCCTGATACACCAAAAGGTTGCCAGGTAGATGCCAATGGATGTCCGTTAGACTCTGATGGTGATGGAGTTATCGACTGTAAAGATAAATGTCCGACACAAGCTGGACCTGCCAGTAACAATGGGTGCCCCGATTGGGAAGATCTGGTAATTCCTATTATCTATTTTGATTTTGACAAATCAGATCTGAGGCCTAAAGGAAAAGCAGAACTCGATAAACTTGCATCTGAATTGAATGCAGCTAAAGAATACAATATTGTTGTTGGTGGCCATACTGATAATATCGGAACTGATGCATACAACATGGGGCTTTCTGAAAGACGTGCCCAGTCTGTTGTAAAATACCTGTTGATGAAAGGTGTAAATAATGCATACATTGGTTCAAATTTCTATGGCGAATCGAAACCGGCAGTTCCTAATACATCTTCAGCTAATCGTCAGTTAAACCGCAGGGTTGAGTTTGAAAAAGCGAGAGTTAGAAAATAAAAGTACTTATTTATTATATTGAAAAAGCTCTGCCAGCGGCAGAGCTTTTTTTATTCTAAAAGCAGTAAAATGCTATCTTTGCCTGCTTATTATTGCATAGTAAAACTCTATTAATGGCAAACATAGAAGAAGACATTCGGAAAGTAGCAATTACAGCTGTACAGGAACTTTATAAGGTAGATGTATCGCCTAATATGATTCAGACACAAGCTACAAGAAAAGACCTATCGGGCGATTTGACCCTGGTTGTATTTCCGTTACTTAAAATATCAAAAAAATCACCCGAGAAAACAGGTGAGGACATAGGTTCTTTTATAAAAGAAAAGATAAAAGAAGTGGTTTCCTTTAACGTGATAAGAGGATTCCTAAACCTTGAAATTGCTGACAGCTACTGGATTGATCGTTTGGTAGATGCTCATAACACTATTAACTATGGGCATCAAAATACAACGGGTAGTATGCCGAATGTGATGATTGAGTACTCTTCGCCAAATACCAATAAGCCTCTTCACCTGGGCCATATTAGAAATAACCTTTTGGGTTTTGCATTGGCTGAAATTTTAAAGGCAAATGGTTGTAATGTAATTAAAACGAACATTGTTAACGACAGGGGTATTCATATTTGTAAGTCGATGTATGCATGGCTGAAATGGGGAAACGGCAGAACACCAGAAAAAACAGGTATTAAAGGCGACCATTTAGTTGGCGAACTATATGTAGAGTTCGACAAACATTACAAGGCAGAAGTTGCAGAACTTGTTGAAAAAGGGTTGCAACCTGAAGAAGCAGAAGACAAAGCACCATCTATATTGGCAGCACGAGAACTGTTGCGAAAGTGGGAAAACGGCGATCCTGAGATAGTTCAACTATGGAAAACAATGAATGGCTGGGTTTATGATGGCTTTGATGTGACCTACAAAAGGTTGGGAGTTGATTTTAATAAGATTTATTACGAATCGGATACCTATCTTGTTGGAAAAGAAGAAGTGTTACGCGGTGTTAATGAGGGACTTTTTTATCGAAAAGATGACCAGTCGGTATGGGCTGACCTTACTGATGAAGGACTCGACCAAAAACTTCTTTTACGAAGCGATGGCACTTCGGTTTACATGACACAAGATATTGGAACAGCAAAGATGCGTTTTGACGATTATCCCATTGATAAAATGATTTATGTTGTAGGCAACGAACAGAACTATCATTTTCAGGTGCTTGCAATTTTACTCGATAAGTTAGGGTATAAATGGGGAAAAGATTTGTTCCATTTTTCCTATGGGATGGTGGAATTGCCTTCAGGAAAAATGAAATCGAGGGAAGGAACAGTGGTGGATGCTGATGATCTTATTGAAGAAATGACTGAGGTGGCCCGTAATATGTCGCAGGAGCTGGGAAAACTCGATTCCCTTTCGGAAAAAGAAGCGGAGGAAACCTACCGGATGATAGCACTCGGTGCCTTAAAATATTTTATTTTGAAAGTGGATCCTCGTAAGAATATGATGTTCAATCCCGAAGAATCTATCGACTTTAATGGGAATACAGGTCCTTTTATTCAATATACCTATGCGCGAATATGTTCTCTATTTCGTAAAGCAGAGGAAATGAACCTGACTATTGAAAATGAGGTTAAAATGAATACACTATTGCCCAAAGAAAAGGAAATAATTAAAACCATAACTATGCTTCCTTCGGTAATAGCAGAAGCTGGGGAAAACTATAGTCCGGCTTTGATAGCCAATTACTGTTATGACCTTGTAAAGGAATTTAATCAGTTTTATCATGATTATTCTATTTTGTCGGAACCAGATCGGGAGAAAAGAAGTGTTCGGCTGTTACTTTCAGCAACAGTAAAAGATGTTATAAAAACTTCTATGACTTTGTTAGGAATAGCATTGCCTGAAAGGATGTGACAAAATAGTAATCAAAAAGAAAAAGGAGACATCAGTCTCCTTACTTCTTTCAATTGATTTAATTATTTAGGGTAAAGCATCCTCTTTAATTAAATTCTGTTTTAGGGATAAAAGTAACCCGCTTTTAAGAACTTTTTTGCTCCAAAATCAAAATAATACTTCTTTCCTTTTAGTAATCAGCTACATGTAAGTTTTAATTTTTTAAAACTGTATCTAAATAAATTAAGGCCAGTTAGAAGTAGCGATATGGAATTTATTTAGAGCCAAATAAAACATTATTTATATTAAGGACAAATGGCTGGGAGTTGGCCACGGTAAATTAATCCATTAGCTTTTTTTAGCAGCGACTCCTTGTAAAAATGCAATAAAAAAACCTTTACAAAACAATTTAGTTTTGTAATTGACAAAGCTACTTAACATTACAGCCAACTTTCATGCAACAGGCTGTAAAGCAGATATGTTTCTAAATTATTTGATTACCAGTTTTATGTTTATTTCGACTTACCCTGGTTGGCAACGGCTTCTGTAAGTTTTCGTATTTCTTCAGGGTCACCCAAAAAGTAATCTTTAACCTGGTTAAGGTTATCATCAAATTCAAAAACATATGGAACCGCAGTTGGCAGGTTAAGGCTAATAATACCTTCGTTGGATATATTTTTTAGGTGCTTTATAATGCCGCGAAGACTATTTCCGTGTGCCACAACAATAATTTCATTATATTTTTTCAGGCTTGGAAATATTACTTCGTTCCAATAGGGCATTGTACGGTCAATTGTGTCTTTTAGTGCTTCAGTACGCGGAAGGTCTGCGTCAGGAACAGCTTTGTACCTTGGGTCTTTACGCGGATTTCGCAAATCATCTTCGGGTATAGGGTCGGGGGCAATGTCAAAACTCCGACGCCATACAAGTACTTGTTCATCACCAAATTTTTCAGCTGTTTCTGCTTTGTTTAGCCCTTGCAGAGAACCGTAGCTTTTTTCATTCAGCCTCCATGTTTTTTCTACCGGTATCCAGTCCTGATCCATTTTATCGAGTACAACATTGAGCGTTTTAACAGCTCTTTTCAGGTAAGATGTGTAGGCAATATCAAAAGAGTAACCTTCTGCTTTCATCAGGTTGCCGGCTTTTTCGGCTTCTTTAACACCATTTTCAGTTAAGTCAACATCTGTCCAGCCGGTAAAACGGTTTTCAAGATTCCAGATGCTTTGTCCGTGTCGTAGTAAAACTATTTTCTTCATTGTATTTTAAATTTTAATAATTGAGGCGTTAAATTACGGATTTTTCCGGGGTAATGAAAAGCTGGTAACATGAACTTTACTATTAGTTAAAAAAACAGCTTCGGTTTGCATGAAAATAACCACGATAGTTTTTGGGAAAAATAAGGTATCGATATGTGAAAAATAACAGCCACCAGATGTTTAAGAAATAATTTTTATCCCATTTATTACCATATCAGTGCCGATAATTGCAATGATAAGCCCCATAATCTTTTTTAGTACGATAATAATATTGTTGCCAAGTTTAGTTACTATAAATTCGCTCGACCGGAAGGCCAGGAAGTTGAGTGAAATTACTACTAACGAAACGAGTATAACAATAAACATATGGAAAATTGAGGTGTTTGCCACAAAATTCATAGCAGTAACGATTGTACCTGGCCCGGCAAGAATGGGCACAGCCAGAGGAGAAACCGCTAAACTGGTATCATCCTTATCTGCATTGCCATTATTCTTTATGGAAGAAGGTTTAGATTGGAGCATTTCGAAACCGATATAAAAAATTAAGATTCCTCCTGTAATTTTAAAAGCAGGAATAGTAATGTCAAACAAAGAAAAAATAGATTTGCCGAAAACTGTAAATGCAACAAGTATCAGGAATGCTACAATACAGGCTTTTTTTGCTATAGATTTTTTTTCTTCTTCAGTTTTATTTTCAACCAAACCCAGAAAAATTGGTATGTTGGCAACAGGGTTCATAATGGCAATTAGCCCTGTAAAAACGGTAAGCGAGAAAGTGAGAAGTCCAGTCATTTTATTCCGTTTATTTGTTTTGTGGCGGGTTGAGGTACGATACTGTGCGTTGTGGAAAGGGTATCTCAATACCTTCCTTGTCAAAACGTTCCTTTACCGACTTGTTAAGGTCGCAAATCAAAGTAAATCCATCGCTTTTATTGGCTGTCCAAATCCATGCTGTTAAATTAACCGAAGACTCTCCAAGCTCTGTAACCCTTACAATTACCTGCGGTATCCCGGCATCTTTATCAGATTTTGTTCTGTTATCAATAATAAGCGGGTGTTTAAGAGCTTCTTCACTTATTATCTCGAATGCTTTATCAATACTCGATGAATAACCGATACCAATGATGAATTTGTTGTTCACTTTCGGATCATTCATTTGTTTATTTACAATAGCTTCAGAGTTAACCAGTGAATTGGGCAGTATAACACGGTTGTTTTCGAAATCGCGGATAACAACCTGCCGTAAATTAATGTCTTCAACAAACCCTGTTTTATCGCCAATAGTTATCCTGTCATTAATCTTGAAAGGTCGAAAAATAACGATCATTACTCCGCTAAACAGGTTTCCTAACGACTGTTGTGCTGCCAGGCCTGCAACCACCGAAATAATACCTGCACCTGCTAACATCGAATGACCAACAATTTTTAAATCAGGTATTTGCATTAAGGCTGCTGCCAATCCTAATATGTAAATGAGTGCTGTGCCGACATGTTTCAAGAACTGGAAACCTGTAAGGTCTTTTTCGTGTTGGAGTAGAGCTTTTTTTATATATCTGTTGGCAATTTTGTTATATAACCACGATATAAAAATAGTTATGGCAAGTATAATCGCAATTATCCATGCAACGTTAATGTCAACCATTAGTTTTTTTATAACCAGCAGACTTACCATAGTAATATCATTAATAATTTAATCAGAGTAGGTTGCAAGTTAATAGAAAAATCATTTAACTATTCAACTAAACTTTAAATTTTTTAGGTGTTTTGGGTTCAGATATATCTAAGTTTTTTGTAATCCACATTTATAAATTGAATAACCTGAAAAATTATTTTTAGGTAGATTGAAAATAAATCATATGTAAGAATACAGTTATAAATGGTAGGTTCTTTTCCTGTTATAGGCTCCGTATGGTTTAAACAAAAATGGTATCTTTGCGCCGTTTAAAAATCAGAACCTGTTCATAAAAAAATGGAATACAATTTTGCAGCTATTGAGATCAAGTGGCAGAAGTACTGGGAAGAGCACAAAACATTCAGGGTTGTTGACGACTTCACCAAACCCAAATATTATATCCTCGATATGTTTCCTTACCCATCGGGTGCAGGGTTACATGTAGGGCACCCTGAAGGCTATACAGCCACCGATATTGTAAGCCGTTATAAGCGCATGAAAGGCTATAATGTGTTACATCCCATGGGATACGATGCTTTTGGGCTTCCTGCAGAACAGTATGCCATTCAAACCGGAACACACCCGGCAATAACCACACGCATTAACTGCGATAATTTCAGGAGGCAAATTAAGGCTATTGGCCTTAGTTACGATTGGGATCGCGAGATAAATACCACTGATCCGAAATATTTTAGGTGGACACAGTGGATTTTTAAGCAGTTGTATAATACCTGGTTTGATGAAAAAATGCAAAAAGGGCGGCCCATTGCTAACCTTGAAATTCCTGATTCAGTTAAAAAGGAGGGAAAAAGAGCAGTTCGGGAATATATAGATGAAAGGCGACTTGCTTATTATGACAATGCACAGGTCTGGTGGTGTAACCATTGTAAAACAGTGTGTGCCAACGAAGAGGTTTTAACCGATGGTAGCCATGAGAAATGCGGAAATCCGGTTGTGCGTAAAAACCTCAAACAATGGTTGTTACGTATTCCTTTTTATGCCGAGCGCTTGTTGTCTGGCCTTGATGGCCTCGATTGGCCGGCCGGGGTAAAAGATATGCAACGCAACTGGATTGGGAAATCTTCAGGTGCTGAAGTTGATTTTGCCGTTGACGGCCTCAACACAAGCCTACGGGTTTACACCACCCGTCCCGATACGCTATTTGGTGCCACTTATATGGTTATTGCTCCCGAGCATCCATTGGTAGCAGATATAGTTACAGCTGATAAAAAAGAAAAAGTGGAAGCTTACCTGAAGCAGGCAGCTTTAAAATCAGACCTCGACCGTACCGACCTGGCTAAAGTGAAAACGGGTGTTTTTACAGGTCGTTATGCCGTTAACCCGGTAAATAATACAAAAATACCAATTTGGGTTGCCGACTATGTTTTAATGGGTTATGGTACCGGCGCGATTATGGCTGTTCCGGCTCACGATACCCGCGATTTCGAATTTGCCAAAACTTTTGATATTCCCATAGTCTGTATTCTTGATCCGCTTTCTGGTGAAAACAGAAACGATGTTTTGGCGGGTAAAACATGTTGGACTGAAGACGGTACTTATATAAACTCTTCCAGCAAAGATACAGGGCTCGATATTAATGGCTTAAACAAAACAGACGGTATTGCCAAAACAATAGCATGGCTGGAAAAAGAAGGCTTAGGTAAAGCTACCGTTAACTACAAACTGCGCGATTGGCTTTTCAGCCGCCAGCGTTATTGGGGCGAACCATTTCCGGTTATACATTGGGAAGATGGAGAAGTTACATTGGTTGCTGACGACGATCTTCCGCTTCAACTTCCTGATCTTGAAAACTATACGCCGGGTGATAGCGGAGAGTCGCCATTATCGAATGCCACGGAATGGATAAGTGTTACTGACAAAAATGGCAGAAGGGGGCGTCGCGAAACCAACACCATGCCGCAATGGGCCGGATCGTGCTGGTATTACCTTCGCTACATAGACCCCGGTAATAACGATTCAATTTTTGATGTTAAAAAAGAGCAATATTGGATGCCCGTTGACCTTTATATCGGTGGCGCAGAACATGCCGTATTGCATCTCCTTTATTCTCGTTTCTGGCATAAAGTGCTTTTCGACCTGGGCATTGTTTCCACCGATGAGCCGTTTCAAAAATTGTTTAACCAGGGAATGATTTTGGCTTTTGCCTATGAAACAGCAACCGGGGCAAAAGTATCTTCAGACCTGGTGGAGGAACGTGATGGGAAATATTATCACACAAAAACCGGGGAACAGTTGAAGCAGATTGTGGCAAAGATGTCTAAGTCGTTGAAAAACGTTGTCAATCCTGACGATGTGATTGCCAATTACGGGGCCGATTCGCTACGATTATACGAAATGTTTATGGGGCCGCTGGACGAACGCAAACCATGGGCAGAAAATGGCGTGAAAGGAGTTTTTAACTTTCTTACCAGGGTACACAGGTTCTTTGCCGATAAAAGCAATATTATTGAAGGTGAGGAAGACCAGGAGGTAGCCCGGGCACTGCACCAAACCATAGAAAAGGTTGGCTCTGATATTGAAAACCTGAAGTTCAATACTGCCATTTCGGCACTGATGGTTTTTAATAATTTGGTTATTAAAAAAGGCAGTGTAACCAAAAACACAGCTGAAACATTTGCTAAAATACTGTCGCCTTTTGCTCCACACCTGGGTGAGGAGTTGTGGCACTTATATGGGCATAAGAAAACGTTAGCCTACGAATCCTGGCCCTTGGTTGATAAGGAACTGTTGAAAGAAGACACTCTGGAATATCCGGTATCGTTCAACGGGAAAATGCGCTTCCTTATTGAATTGCCGGCAGATGTTACTTCAGCATTGGCAGAAAAAGCTGTTTTAGCCGACGAGCGGTCGAAAAAATGGCTTGAAGGTAAAACGGTGCGCAAGTTTATTTTCGTTTCGAAAAAGATAATCAATCTGGTGGTTACTTAGCAAGCATATTTTAATTATTTGTTAATTCCTCTTTTAATGACAAACATCACATTTTATCAGCGTGATGCTTTGTTTTTTTGCGCCCGTTTTTTATTCAAACTGAAAGGGTATGTTTTTAATAAACTGGTTGGCAAAAAAAGATTATTCTTCCTTGGTAAAAGACTATGTAATTATCACATTTGGCTTGTTGTTATTTACTATGGGGTGGGTATTGTTTCTTATACCCGGAGAAATTACCGGTGGAGGTGTTAGCGGTGTGGCAGCAGTAGTATATTTTGCCACTAAAATACCGGTAAGTGTAACTTTTCTTGCTATAAACTTTTTGTTGGTACTTATTGCCATAAAAATACTTGGTGCCAGTTTCGGTGTAAAAACCATTTACAGTATTGTGGTACTTACGTTGTTTTTTGCACTTTTTCAGAACTTAATAAAAATGCCATTGGTAAACGACACTTTTCTTTCTGCTGTTTTGGGCGGAATGTTGGGTGGAATAGGGCTTGGCGTTGTATTTTCGCGTGGCGGAAGTACAGGGGGTACCGATATTTTTGCAATGATTGTAAATAAATATCGGAATGTAAGCCCCGGAAAAGTGATAATGCTTTGTGATGTTGTCATTATCGCTTCGTCATGGTTTGTATTTAAATCTCCTGCCCAATTAGTTTATGGCTACGTTGTTATGTGGGTGGTATCTTATGCCCTCGACTCTTTTTTAAGTGGTGCAAACCGTTCGGCTCAAATGTTTATTATTTCAAAAGAATATGTCGAAATTGCCAATTTTATTACGCAAAAAACAGGCAGGGGAGTCACCGTATTTAATGGTACAGGTTGGTACACCAAAGACGATTCAAAAGTTGTAATGAGTGTGGTGAAAAAACGCGAAACAATAAGTATTTTCAGGCATATCAAAGAAATAGACTCACAGGCATTTATTTCAATGGGCAGTGTAATGGGTGTTTACGGACAGGGATTTGAAAAAATTAAAATTTAACTGGCAACTTCTTTCCGCAACATTTGGTTAGCAAATTTGTATCGTTATTTTTGCCTGTGGACAATAAGGTAATAAACATTTTTATTTTTTGTTTTAAGCAACGTAAGTTAATTTTTAAATGAGGACAGTAAAGTTAGAAAGGATACTATCTTTTTTTGCACTTTTTATTTTATTGGTTAGCGCTACAAACTGTGGGCATTCCAAAAGGGGGAGCGAAACTGTAATGGAAGATACAACTATAGTGGAACCCCGACTTGTTTATGGCCTTCCTGCCGATTCATTTGTGCTTGAAACCGGTGTTATTAAGAAAAATCAGTACCTGAGCCGCTTGTTGAACGATAATGGTGTTGCCATGAACCTTATCGATAAAATCGTAAAAAATTCTGATACAATTTTTGATGTACGAAAGATAAGGGGCGGTAAAAATTATACATTTTTTTATTCCTGCGATTCCAACCGGCAGGCGCGTTACTTTGTATATGAAAACTCGCCGGTTGAGTATTTTGTCTATGAACTCTTCGACAGTCTTAGGGTTTATCGCGGCGAAAAAGAGATAAAGGTAAGGCATCGGACAGCAAAGGGCGAGATTCAGTCGTCATTGTGGAATACGATGAAAGATAATGGCTTAGATCCATTGTTGGCTATTGAGCTTTCAGATATTTTTCAGTGGACAATCGATTTTTATGCTATTCAGAAAGGCGACAGGTTTAAGGTAATTTACGATGAATTATATGTTGATTCAATTCCAATTGGCATTGGTGAAATCCATGCTGCTGAATTCGATCACTATGAAAAACCAAATTTTGCTTTTCATTTTATACAAAATGATACAGTGGGGTATTACGATGAAAACGGTGAAAACCTGCAAAAGCAGTTTTTAAAAGCGCCATTGAAGTTTTCCCGCATTAGTTCGCGGTTTTCTAACAGCAGGTTACATCCTGTTTTACGTATTCGGCGTCCGCACCATGGCGTTGACTATGCAGCACCCAAGGGTACACCTGTGAGGTCAATCGGCGATGGAACGGTTATAGCAAAAGCTTATCAGCGACGTGGTGGTGGTAAGTACCTGAAAATAAGGCACAATTCGGTTTATACCACATTGTATATGCACTTAAATGGTTTTGCCAAAGGCATTGCCCAGGGAGTTCGTGTAAAACAGGGCCAGGTTATAGGGTATGTGGGTTCCACCGGGTTATCTACCGGGCCGCATCTCGATTTCAGGGTATTTAAAAATGGAAAACCGGTTGATCCGCTTAAAGTTAAATCGCCACCAGCTGAGCCGGTTACAGAAGCCAGTATGCCCCAATTCATTGCGTTAAAAGATTCTTTAATGAACCAGTTGCTATTGTTAACCTGGGATAAAGATACTGTTGCCTTGGTGAATTGATAAAGTGAAAAGTTTCTGTTTAAGATTTATTTTGTAAGCTTCTCTAGCCGTTTCATAATGGCAAAAATAAATGCGGCAGAAACCAGACAACAAACTACGAATATAGCCCAAAGTTGCCAAAGTTCAATTTTATCCCAGAAATAGCTTCCTATGCCAAGTAATTTATTGCCTACGGCTGTTGCCAGAAGCCAGCCTCCCTGCATTAGCCCCTGGAAACGTGCAGGTGAAACTTTTGATACGAACGAAAGACCCATCGGGCTTAAAAATAGTTCTGCTATGGTTAATACCAGGTAGCTGTTAATCAGCCAGTAAGGCGTAATTCTTGATGAATCGGGGACAGGTGCGCCGTTCAATTCAAAAGGTGATATAAGATTTAACGAGCCAATCAGCATTATCAGGAACCCAAAAGATGCAATGATCATCCCGATTCCAATCTTTCGTGGTGTTGAAGGTTCTTTTCTTTTACTTGCCAACCAACTAAAAATACCCATAACCAGAAAGGTGAGTGACACGATAAACAATGGGTTGAATGATTGGAATATCTCTGGTTGAATATTGTTGCTTGAAGTTCCTTTGGATACATTTATAAACGACCATATACCAAACCCCAGAAACATTAGTCCGCCAACAATGTAACGGATAAACGGGGTTAAACCTTTCTTAAGCAGTAACACCAGGCCTACAATTGCTGCAATTAGAATTAATATGTAATCGAGCCTGAAAAACAGAAATGTGAATGCCCCAACAGCTTTTACGGTATAGTCGCGTGCAAACATGGTAAGTGTTAGTCCATTCTGGTGAAATGACATCCAGAAAAATATAACAACAGCAAAAACTAATAGTAAAGCCATTATTCTGGGCCGCTCTTGTTTTGTTGATATTTGAACGATCCAGGCAACAAAGGCTGCGAATAATCCAACAGCGAAACCAATGTCAACGTTGCCAATGAAAAGGTAAAAGATTAAAACTACTGCTGCAAAAACACCAACGGAAATGCCAATTTTTACAAAGCTAATATTCGGTTGCTTTATTTCATTTTCGTGTTTAGTAATCTCTTTATTTGGTAGCAGTCGGTTAAAAAAGATGTAAACAGTTAACGAAATCAACATGGCTATTGCAGCTACGCCAAAGGCATAGTTGTAACCGCGTGAAAAAACTTCGATATAGTTTTGTGCAAAAGCATTTAAGTCGGTCACCGGCCCATTGAGGCTAACTTTATTGGCCAGTTCTGCCAGTTGGGTGGTATTGGTAAGCTTTCCTTCAATCATTTGGTGGCACAACGAAGGAAGGCTGGCATCGTGTGCCAACCCATTGGTTTTAAGCCACCAGTTACGTGCTGCATTGGCGGCAAATGGTGCAAAAAAGGCACCAATGTTAATGCCCATGTAAAAAAGGAGGTAGGCTTTATCACGTAACTTTTCATACCGCGGGTCATCATACATTTGCCCAACAACAGCCTGTAGGTTTCCTTTAAATAAACCGTTTCCAAGTGCAATGGTAAAAAGGAAAACTACGGTAAGTGTTAGAGACATACCTGGAAGAGCCATCATAACATAACCGATAAACATGATTATGATACCAGTTAATATTACCCCTTTGTATTTTTTTGTAGCATCGGCAATAATTCCTCCAAACAAAGCCAATGCATAAATGGCAAAGTAAAACCAGCTATAAATGCTACCTGCATTCTGGGCATTGAGGTCAAATTTGGCCTGAAGGAATAATACCAGAATAGCCATCATGGTATAGAAACCAAAACGTTCGCCCATATTGGCAAAAAATGCCACAATCAGTCCTTTTGGATGTTCTTTAAACATGTTGATTATAGTTATTTACATTTAAGTGAGACAAATATAAAAATCTTTTCAGGTATTTAATGTGGAAATTAATCAGGCTGTTATTTTAAAAATATTTCCATTTCATGTTCATTGGGGTCTTTTCTTTAATTTCACCATATATTTGTAATATTCACCGTTGCGGTTGGTTAAATTTAATATTAATTCCTGTTTTTCAAACTTTATTTAATGAACCAAATACGAATATAGATTTAAACCTAATGGGACAAAGCTGAATTTCTTGTTTTTGATTCTGGTTCTTGTATCTAAATTTTAATTTTAAACCATGAAACTTTTTGCCACAAAACAAATTGCCCAAATCGACAGATATACTATTGAAAAAGAGCCTATCTCTGACACCGACCTGATGGAGAGGGCAGCGCTTCAGATTACCCATAGTATTATAAAAAATTATTCGAACGAAAGTAAAATGGTATTTTTCGCTGGTCCGGGCAACAATGGCGGTGATGCATTGGCAGTAGCCCGTCAACTGGCAGAGTTAGATTATCAAAGCTCTGTTTTTCTTCTTGATTTGGGTAAAAAGTTAAAAGGTTCTCCGGCCATCAATTGGTCTCGCTTGGAAGGGCAGGGAAAGGTAAAACTAAATAAAATTAAAACCATAGAGCAGTTTCCTCAATTGGAAGAAACCGATATAGTTGTGGATGGTTTGTTTGGTTCGGGTTTGTCGCGACCGTTAGAAGGGTTGCCGGCAGAAATAGTACAAAAAATTAATGCTTCTGTTAACCACGTTATCGCCATTGATATACCCAGTGGGCTAATGGGGGAAGACAACGCAGGCAATATTTCGGGAAATATTATTCGGGCTAACCATACATTAACGCTTCAGTTTCCTAAAATAAGTTTTTTATTTCCTGAAAATGAGTTTTATACCGGACGATGGGAAATTTTGCCCATAGGTTTGCATGCGGAAGGAATAAAAAACACACCCTCTGATTTTGTGTTTATTGAAGCAGGAGAGGTAGTGTCCACTATAAAGCCAAGACAGAAATTTTCGCATAAAGGAACCTTTGGCCATGCTTTGCTTATTGCAGGCAGCTACGGTAAAATAGGAGCTGCTGTGCTGGCATCGCGTTCGTGTTTGCGCTCAGGCACCGGTTTGTTAACTACGCATGTTCCGCGTTGTGGCTATACTATTTTGCAATCGGCCGTTCCCGAAGCAATGGTTGACACGGATAAAAAAGAGGAGGTTTTTGCTACTTTGCCTGATCTGGCAACGTTTTCAGCTATTGGTATTGGCCCCGGAATTGGCAAGTCACCTGAAACACAAAGCGCATTTTTAAAGTTGCTTGAAAAAACCACAATCCCTTTGGTTATTGATGCAGACGGATTGAACATCTTGTCTGAAAACCCGGAATGGTTAAAGAAACTGCCTGAAAATTCAATACTTACACCACACCCGGGAGAGTTTGGCCGGCTCGTAGGTAAAACACATGACAGTTGGGAGCGTTTACAGATACAAATTGCTTTTTCAAAAAAATATAAGGTTGTGTTGGTAGTTAAAGGAGCATATACCACTATTACTGATTCTGGCGGAAAGGTTTATTTCAATTCCACCGGTAACGCGGGAATGGCCACAGCCGGCAGTGGCGATGTATTAACCGGGATTATACTGGGGTTGTTGGCACAGGGAATTTCACCTGAAAAAGCCGCCATAACCGGTGTATATTTGCACGGATTGGCCGGCGATTTGGCGATAACCGGCGCTTCTGAGATGGCTTTGATAGCCGGAGACATCGTCAAAAATTTGGGAAAAGCTTTTCTGCAATTAAATTTATATTCAACAAAATAATTTAATATTTTTGGGTGTTTACAAATTCAAATTAAATATGAAATACCTGGCAATTATAATCGCAGTGTTAATTTTAACACCTGCTTATGGGCAACGAAAGAAAAAAGATGACGAAATAACGGTGCCTTTAATTAACGGTGGAATTGTTTATGCACTTCCCCGCACAGTGGTAAAAGTGAATGTGTTTGCAAAGAAAGAAACTTTTGAGCCCGGGCCTTATCGGAATTATGCTGATCAGCTTTTGGGCATAAAAGATGTTCGTGCAAAAGCAGAAACACGTTGGATTATTACCGGTGTAAGTATCGAAACTTACTCTGAACCCGATCCGGCTCATGTATATAAGGCTATGGGCGATGTGGCAGCGTTGGTGAGCCTTTTGCCTAACGGGTGCCTCGCAGGCATCAACACAATTGCAGTTGAGGAGCCTGAAAAAAAGGTGTATACAAATAATGTGGGGCAAGAAAATCATTTGGGAAAGGACTATAATTTTTCCTATTTTACAGATACGCCTTTCTTTTCTCCCGGAGATTCAACAAACAATTTTCGCCCGGTAAGGGTAGGGGTCGACCAAAAGGTGGCAGAAGCAGCCCAGCGTGTTCTTGATGCACGCCGTTACCAGTTTGATATGGTTTCGGGAATGATGGATGAGTTTCACCCCGATGGCGTAGCCTATGAATTGAGTATGAAAGCGCTGAAAAAAGTTGAGGAAGATTATCTTAGTCTTTTTGTAGGAAAATCAACCATTGAGAAGGGAGTTTTCAGCTTCGATTACATTCCGGGAAGTTCGCCCGGAAGGGCTGAAGCAGTATTCCGTATTTCTGAAGAAAACGGCATTGTTCCTGCAGGTGACTTGTCGGGGAAGCCGGTGATGATAGAGTTTGAAACGGATAATAACCTGCTACAGCGTTATAACACCGAGGCAAAATCATCCGTCACTAATGAGCTTGGGGTATTTTATCGCATGCCTGGTGTAGCAACCATTAAGATAATTAACGATTTAAAGGTAATTGCTACCGCCCGTGCTACCATTGCGCAATTTGGGCCTGTGGCCTCTGTGCCGGCAGATTTGCTTTACGGCAATTATGCCATTGAGTTTCATCCGGAAACTGGTGCCATAAAATCAATAGTTACAAAATAAAACGATTCGAAGGGGTAGTAAACACTGTCCTTTTAGAATCATTTTTAAGGCCGGGTATTTTTTTTAATTTTAGCAGCTTAATAATAAACTAAAATAAAAAATCTAATCATTATCAAATGGAAATAATAAAAAAGACATTGCGGGAGAAGCCGGCAATGAGGTGGTTAGCACTACTTTTGGTTAGTGGGTTTACTTTCAGTACCTATTGGTTTCAGGATTTTTATGGTGGATTGAAACCACTTATGGAGTCGGAGATGGGCTTTACCAGTGAAGAATTTGGTAGGTTGATAGGTTTAACAACCATTGCCAATATGTTTGGTATGATCATTATCGGTGGAATGATACTGGACAAATGGGGAGTGCGGGTTGCAGGTATTCTTTTCGGAACTTTGGCCGTTTTAGGAGGAGCAATAAATGCATTTGCTTCAATGGGCGTATTTGGCGAGAGCCATTCGTCAATGTTAACATGGATGATTGTAGGCAGAATATTTTTTGGCGTTGGACTTGAAGTAACTTGTGTAGTTGCTACCCGAACAGTAGTTAAATGGTTTAAAGGTTACGAACTTGCCCTTGCTATGGCTATAAACATGGGCTTCGGAAGGTTAGGCTCTGCCCTTGGTATAGCAGTTTCGCCTGATTTGGCTGTAAAAACAGTACCTCCCGCTATCGTTTTCGCGGCAACTTTAATAGGTCTTGCATTAATTATGTTTCTTGTTTATACAATTTTCGATGTCAGGATTGATAAACAGGAGAAAGGACTTCGTGAAAATAGTTCTGAACCGGAAGAAGAGTTTAAGTTCTCTGATCTTTTTAGATTATTGCAGGATCGTTCATTTGTTTATATCGTATTGCTTTGCGTAGCATTTTATGCTGCTGTTTTTCCATTTATTCAGTATGCAGCCGATTTACTAATAAATAAATTTGGTTTTACAAGTACACTTTCAGAAGGCGTTGGCTCAATTGTTTTATTCGGAAGTACAGCCCTTGGAACCGCCAGCGTTTATATAGGACTATTTGTTTTTGCGCTTTCTATTACACTTATACCGGCACAAATGAAAACTAAATCAGCGAAGACGTTATCTACGGTTATCATATTGGCGCTATTTGCTGTTTTTATTTATTCATTAAAAGACACACTTGCCATATGGTTGAAAAATGGGCCCAAAACAGCAAGTTTGATACCATTGGGAACTATTTTATTTACTCCAATATTCGGGAACTATGTGGATAAGAAAGGCAAGGCGGCTTCTTTAATGATGTTAGGGTCGTTACTTTTAATATTTGCACATTTGTCGTTATCAGTTTTTAATAGTGTTTTTCTTGGTTATATTGGATTATTAAGCCTTGGTATTGCATTTTCACTTGTACCTGCTGCGATGTGGCCGTCAGTGGCAAAAATTGTTGCAGAGAGCCGTTTAGGTACTGCTTATGCAACTATGTTTACCATACAAAATTGGGGGCTTGGATTGTTTTTCTGGGGAATAGGTGCCGTACTTGATTTGGCAAATAAAAATAATCTTGAGGCAATAAGGGCAGGCGAAGCAGTTTATGATTATAAAATTCCCATACTAATGCTGGTTGTTTGTGGTATAATCTCAATATTCTTGTCCTATAAATTAAAGCAGGCAGATAAAAAACAAAAATATGGGTTAGAATTGCCATCTGGAGAAAAACCGGAATAAAGTGGGTCTGTATCATTTAAAATATTGTACTTTGAAATATTCAACAAATTCAAAAATAGATGAGGTTATGACAAAAATAAAAGAACTTCAACCAAAAGAAGTTTGGGGTATTTTCGATGAAATGCTCCAAATACCGCGGCCATCGTTTCATGAAGAGGCAATTCAGGACTGGGCTGAAAATTTTGGTAAAAAGCTCGGGCTGGAAACCATAAAAGACGATGCCGGAAATGTGATTATCAGAAAACCTGCTACAAAAGGAATGGAAAACCGAAAAGGGGTAATCCTTCAGGGGCATTTGGATATGGTTCCGCAAAAAAACAGCGATAAGCAGCATGATTTTGAAAAAGACCCCATAGAGGCATTTGTTGATGGTGAATGGGTAACGGCGAACGGCACTACGTTAGGTGCAGATAATGGCATTGGAGCTTCTGCTGCATTAGCCGTTTTGGCATCTGAAAAAATTAAACACGGCCCTGTAGAAGTATTGCTTACAGCAACCGAAGAAACAGGTATGGACGGTGCAAATGGCTTGCAACCTGGTGTTTTGCAGGGCGATATTCTGATTAACCTCGACTCGGAAGATGAAGGCGAATTGTATGTGGGTTGTGCCGGAGGAGAAGACATGACGGCGGTGTTTACATACAAAACAAAAAAAGCAAAAAAAACAGCTGCCGGCCTGAAGTTAAGCGTTACCGGCCTGAAAGGCGGCCATTCCGGAATCGACATTCCTTTGGGTAGGGGCAATGCCAATAAAATATTTTTCAGGGTGCTGAACAGGATTGAACGTTTGGGTGTAAGCCTTGCAAAAATTGAAGGTGGCAGTTTACGAAATGCTATTCCCCGCGAAGCTTTTGGAGTACTCACCGTAAAAAAATCGAAAGTGGGGAAAGTAATTGCTGTGGTTGAAGAAATGGAAAAAGTGATCAAGAGCGAGCTGGCAGCCACCGACCCAGGATTAAAAATTACTGTAGAAGAGGTTGAGGTACCGAAAAAAGTGATGAAAAAGGGCAAGCAAAAAAAGCTTACTAAAGCTGTTATGGCCTGTCCTAATGGTGTTATTCGAATGAGCGACAGCATGGAGGGCTTGGTGGAAACATCGTCGAATCTGGCTATCGTAAAGTCTGACAAAAAAGCGGGTACCGTAATATGTGCGGCACTAATGCGCAGTTCGGTTGACTCTGCAAAAGCTGAGCTGGGCGAAAGGCTGAAAGCAGTGTTTACGATGGCGGGTGCAAAAGTATCTTTCTCAGGTGCATACCCCGGTTGGAAGCCTAATATGGAATCGCCGATTTTAAAAGCTATGCAAGATGTTTACAACAATAAATATGGGAAAATACCGGAAATAAAAGCTATTCATGCCGGATTAGAATGTGGAATTCTTGGGGGGAAATATCCCAATTGGGATATGATCTCTTTTGGGCCAACTATACGTTATCCACATTCGCCCGATGAAAAAGTAAATATTGAAACAGTACAGAAATTCTGGGATTTTTTGGTAGCAACACTTGAAAATATTCCTGAAAAATAGACATCTGGCTTTTTTTAAAAGAATTTAATGAAAATTCAAGGAATCCCGCTCAGGTAAAAACAGTAGCGGGATTCTTATTTTAGTGGGATAAACTTACTTTTTTATGAAAAGTATTTTTGTTCTGCGGTCATATCAGTTTTGACAAAAATTTGATTATTTAATCAGGCTTACAAAACAGTGGTGGTTTCCCTGCATTTGTGCGGTGATAGGGGAAGTTACCTTTTAGCAGTTGATGCACTGATTTCGGAAAAAACATTCTGATGCCTGTTTCGCTGAGCCGAAATGGTTGGATAAATATATCCCAAAATCTGGTTATAAACCATCACTTCACAGGTTTGTATTTTGCATTGTTTTAGTATGATGAAAAGCTATATTCTGTAGCTTATCTTGATGCGCTTTGCCAAGTGTGACGTTGTTTAGTTGTTGATAGTAAGCACTTTGTGGTCATCGGTGGTGATATACCTGCGCATGAGATTGGCGGTAAGGCATGAATGAACCGGTACAATTTCCACCAGGTCACCGGGTGCAAAGTGGCCAAACTGTTTTTGTTCAACTTTTAGTATACCATGTTCCTGCGAAAGGCTTTGCACATAATTCATGGGCCCAAGTAATTCTTTTTTATCGTTTTTTGTCAGAACTATTCTTCCGTACATAGGTTTACCATTGACGTTTATTATCGATTCTTTCGAAAGATGTACCGCTCCTCCATAAATAACTACTTCGTTTCGTGCCGAATGTTTAGCTACCACAGGGCAAACCATTTTCACTGCAATATCTTCAAAGCCGCAAGCTCCAAGCTCGTATTGCGTGAGGTCGTAAAAAACAAAATTGCCGGGCCGTATCTCATCGATGCCGTTAAAGTTATTGCATACCGAGCAGGAGGGAGTATCGCCAATGCTGATTTCGATGCCGGGATATTTTTTTTGAAATTTCTTCCTGAGCGACCTGAAAGTTACAAGTCCATCGAAATGTCGTGTGAAAATTTCGTTAACAGAACTGGCATGATAATTATTCCCAGCATGGGTAATAAATCCTTTAAAAGTTAATTGTGGGTTAATAGAAAAAATATTAATTATGGATTGAATAAAACCGGTTCTTGATGCTTCAATCCCTGTGCGGTGGTAGCCTGTATCTATTTTAATAAAAACACCCAGTGGATTGGTTGCTTTTTCTGCCAGTACTGTAGCAGCTTCTCTGTTTTCAATTAAAATGTTTAGTTTAATTTTACCTGCCAGTTCATTAATTTGTTTAAGTTCAAGTATATTCAGCGGAAATGCCAGGGTGATGTCATTCCATCCGTAACCGGCAAATTTTTTTGCCATTGAATAGGAAGATACGGTTATAGCATTAACTCCATAAATACGAAACCATTCTCCAATTTCGGGTGACTGATGGGTTTTAAAATGTGGCCTGAAACGCAAACCATTCTCAGCTGCCTTTTTTGCCATTCTTTCAATGTTACGCAGGCATATGCTTTTATCGAGTACCAATGTCGGACGAACAATTTTCATTTTAAACCTCTTTTTTAATGTTTAAAAGGTTTCGAAAGAGCATTTCGTTTTTCCATCAGTTCTTTTGAAATACCCACTTTATAAATGTGTGGGCTGATAAATCGTTTATGTTCTTCGGGTAGTTTTGCCGCCCTTTCCAGCAGGTAAGCATGTATCTCATGTGGAGATTTGGCTTCATTCCTGTTTTCTCCGTTTTCCATAACCATGTGTAGCAATGGTTCCCATTTTAGATTATCAACACTGGTATTTTTTTCGGGATATACGGGATGGTAAATGGTGTCAATTTCATAGGGATTTTCTTTCGAACAGATTATGGCATCGCGGTAAAATGATCCGTTTTCATCTAAATATCGATAAACCTGTTTATTTCCGGGCAAAGTGTTTTTTTCCACATTCTCCGAGAGTTTCATTTTAGGTTCGCCATTTATTTCAGCTAATTTATAAACTCCTCCAAGGGCTGCGTCAGGTTTTCCTGTAATCATTTCTGTTCCAATGCCGAAAGCATCTATCGGCGCATTTTGGTCGCGTATAAGGCTTTTTACAACATATTCGTTTAGTTGGTTGCTTGCAAATATTTTTACATATTCCAATCCGGCATCATCGAGCATTTTTCTTGCTTTCTTGGCAAGGTAGGCAAGGTCACCGCTATCGAGCCTTATGGCTTTTAGCTTTTCTCCATATTTTTCTATTTCTCTGGCTACTTTTATGGCATTGGGAATACCGGAACGTAGCGTATCGTAAGTGTCAACCAGTAAAATGGCGTTGTCGGTATTGGCTTTGGCAAAAGCACGGAATGCTTCCAGTTCGGTATCAAAACTTTGTATCCAGCTATGTGCCTGAGTACCAGAAACAGGTATGTTTAATAATTTTCCGGCGAGCACATTTGATGTTGATTCGGCACCGCCTATAAATGCAGCCCGGGTTGCGTGGATCGACCCAAAGCTCTGTGCACGGCGCAACCCAAAATCAGAAAAGCCCCTGGTGCCACAAACCATTTTTATGCGGTATGCTTTTGTGGCAATCAGCGTTTCAAAATTCAATATATTCAACAACATGCTTTCTATTAATTGGGCTTCTATAATATTGGCCTCTATGCGCATAAGTGGTTCTGACGGAAAAACAATTTCACCTTCATTCATGCTGAAAATAGAACCTGAAAAACGAAAATTTTTCAGGTATTGGAGGAATTCTTTTTTGAAACCTTGTTTTTCAAGAAAACTCAGATCAGAGTCGCTGTAAGTAAAATCACGGAGTAATTCCAAAAAATCGGCCAGGCCCGCAAAAACGGTAAAGCCTCCGTTGTAAGGGTTGCTTCTGAAAAAATAGTCAAAAGTTGCGCGGTCGTTTTTTTTGTCGCAGAAAAAATACCCCTGGGCCATTGCCAGTTCATAAAAATCGGTGTAAAGCCCAAGGCTTTGGTCTATATTGAACATCACTTCTGTTTTTTTGTCATAAATATACACAAAGAACAGGAGTGTTAAAAAAGACCACCCATTTAAATGAAAAAAGCCGGAACGTAAAAAGTGTTCCGGCTGAATTATTAATGTGAATTTTATTAATTACTTAGCAGCATCTTCTTCAAGCACATCTATTTTGGGATCAACGAGTATCCTTCCACAATATTCACAAACGATAATTTTTTTTCTATTGGCAATATCCATTTGCCGTTGCGGTGGAATTTTGTTAAAACAACCACCACAGGCATCACGTTGGATGGTAACAACAGCCAGCCCGTTGCGTGCATTTTTGCGTATCCGTTTGAATGCAGTAAGAAGACGTGGTTCTATAAACGATTCAATTTTTTCCGATTTCGATTTTAGTTTTTCCTCTTCAATTTTTGTTTCTTCGGTAATCTCTTCCAACTCGTTTTTTTTGCGGTCGAGGTCTTCCTCACGTTCACTCAATTGTGTTTTTGAGCTGTCGATAGTCTCTTTTTTCTCGGTCATATCAGCAGAGAATTCCCGAATTCGTTTTTCTGCCAGTTCAATTTCCAGATTTTGAAATTCAATTTCTTTGGAAAGAGAGTCAAACTCACGGTTATTTCGGACGTTATTTTGTTGCTCGGTGTATTTTTCAATCAATGTTTGCGAATCTTTGATAGCAATTTTTTTATTATTGATGGATGTATCCAACTCTTTTATTTCCGAATCGAGGTTAACCAATCGGGTTTTCAAGCCGGCAATCTCATCTTCAAGATCCTGTACTTCCAACGGCAGTTCGCCGCGTAATGTTTTTATCTTGTCGATTTCTGAAACTACGGTCTGTAACTCATGCAGCGCGCGTAACTTTTCTTCAATAGATACTTCTTTTTCGTCTTGCCTTGTAAATGGTGCGTTCATTACTATTATGTTTTAATTACTCAAAACTTTTCAGAAGTAAAAAACAGGGTTGGTTTTCACTTCTGAAAAATGGATTGCAAAGGTAGGGAATTTTTCAATAAGGTATTCATAAAAAAGTTGCATAGTGAACTGCTCACTTTCAAAATGGCCAATATCGGCTATTACAATCTTATTTTCAGCATCAAAGAATTGGTGATATTTGAAATCTCCCGAAACAAAAAAATCGGCTCCCGATGCAATGGCTTTATTCAGCAGAAAAGAACCTGATCCGCCACATACTGCCACTTTCGAAACAGGCTTACCCTGTAAAGCAGTGTGTTTGATTATACCAGCATTAAAAGTTGATTTTAATTTTTTGAGGAACGTTTTTTCATCCAAGGGCTCAGGCAGGTTGCCAATCATTCCCATGCCTATGTTGGGTGCTTCATTGTCAAGCTGATAGATGTCATATGCTACTTCTTCGTAAGGATGGCTTGATAGTAACGCTCCAATAACTTTTCGTTGTAAATATGCCGGGAAAATGGTTTCGAAGCGGGTTTCTCGTTCATAATGAACTGTTCCTTTTTCACCAACAAAAGGATTTGTTTGTTCATTGCCCCGAAAACTACCTGACCCTGTTAGGTTGAAACCACAGTTGTCGTAATTGCCAATATGTCCTGCTCCGGCTTCAAATACAGCTTTTTGCACTAAACTGGCATGTTCTTCGGGAATGAAAGTAACCAGTTTTTTAAAAATACCTGTGGCGGGCTGAAGGATACGACAGTTTTGTAATCCTAATTTTTCGCAGATTTTACCGTTAACGCCATTGGGTACACTATCTAAGTTGGTGTGGGCCGCATAAATGGCTATGTTGTTTTGTATGGCTTTCACCAGGCTACGTTCAACATAACTCTTGGGGGTTATTTTTTTTATTCCTGAAAAAATAAGAGGATGGTGACTGACAATAAGTTGCGCTTTTTTTTGTATGGCTTCGTCAACCACATTTTCGTTAACGTCAAGCGATACCAGTACTGTTTCTACTTCTGTTTCTGTGTTGCCAAATATCAGTCCCGAATTATCGTATGATTCCTGTAAGGCAGGAGGGGCAAGTGTTTCAATTTGCTGAATTATCTCTTTTAGCTTTGTCATAACTAAGGTTTACTGTTATTCCTCCATGGCATCACGAATGGCCAAAAGTTGTGAGCGGATATCCTGAAGTTTTTTTATGATCTCGTAATTGTGGGTTGTTTCCTCACGGTTGTCTTTGAGTTTTTGTTTTGCTCCTTTAAGTGTCATTCCCCGTTCCTTAACAAGATAATGGATAAGTTGAATTGTTTCCACATCTTCTTTAGAAAACAGCCTGTTGCCTTTTTTGTTTTTCTTGGGTTTTAAAGCGTTGAATTCTTTTTCCCAATAACGGATTAAAGAGGTGTTTTCACCAATAATTTCTGCCACTTCTCCTATGGTAAAAACTATCTTTTCAATTACTGGTTTTTTATAAGGCATATGAGTTGTTATATCTTCAAAGGCGAAAATTAGTAAAACTTATCCTTAATTGCCAAATAATTGATATAGTAACCTTGCGACACAAGACGAAAGTAAATAAGTTACTCAAGTAGGAGTGTAGAAAAAAGAAATTGATTCTTAGCCTCCACAGGATTAATCCAATGTTTGGCCAATATTTGAAGAAATGCTTATCATTTTGTCGTATTCCTGCGAAGTAAGGTCTTTATAATAATAGTAGGCGGGATTAATAGCTTCACCATCTTTGTGCACTTCGTAGTGGAGGTGTGGTGCCGTTGAGCCACCAGAGTTGCCTACATAAGCAATTACGTCTCCCCTTTTAACTTTTTGTCCGCGCTTCACATTAAAAGAATTTAGGTGGCCGTATAATGTTTCGTAGCCATAACCATGGTCAATTCTTACCAACAAACCGAATCCTGAATGACTATTTATCGATCCGCTGACTTCCGAAACAGTACCGTCACCGGTAGCGTAAACCGGAGTTCCGATAGGCGCAGTGAAATCCATGCCATAATGCATTTTTCTTACTTTGTATATTGGATGCATGCGATATCCAAATCCGCTGGCTGTTCGTTTTAAATCTTTATTTGTCAATGGCTGAATAGCAGGGATACTTGCAAGCATATCCTCTTTGTTAAGTGCCATTTGCATGACTTCGTCGTACGACTTCGACTGAATATATGCCTCTTTGGAAATGATGTCCAGCTTTTTTGCTGTTTCTACAACCAATTCAGCGTTGTCGAGGTTTTCGAGATGTGAGTAAGCATTTGCACCGCCAAAACCTGCTTTACGAATTGAAGATGGAATAGGGTTACTCTCAAAAATAACGCGGTAAATGTTATCATCGCGCTGTTGAAGTTCATCTAGCACCACTTCCATGTCGTTCAGGTCTTTCGCCATCAATTCATATTGTGTGAGCAATTGTTTGTTTTCCCTTTTTAAAGCTTTTGTTTTAGGGGTTTCATAGGCATTTATTATCACTACCACAATAATCAGGGCTAACGCAAGGCTACTCGAAAAATAAGCAAGTATTCTTGTTATTTTTTCACGGAAAGAAATACCTATACGTTCGTAACTTAGAGTATCAGGATTAAATTTATATCTTTTTTTTGCCATAAACTGTGGCTATTCTTTTTTACTAGGTTATAAAATATAATTAATGCTTTAACTTTGCAGCTTAAAATTTTAAAGCAGCAAAATTAGTCAATAAACTGAAAAAATAGCTACAATGTTATCAGCTGTTGACAAATTTTAACAATAAAATTTAATTTATCTAATAGTTAATATGATGACTTCAAGAGAGATACGGAATGCTTTTCTCAATTTTTTCAGGGATAAAAATCACCAGACTGTGCCTTCGGCACCTATGGTTGTAAAAGGCGACCCTACATTGATGTTTACCAATGCAGGCATGAACCAATTTAAGGATTGGTTCCTGGGCAATGAACCTGCACTTTATCAACGCGTTGCCGATACGCAAAAGTGTTTGCGTGTGTCGGGTAAGCACAATGATTTGGAGGAAGTGGGGCTCGATACCTACCACCATACCATGTTTGAGATGTTGGGCAACTGGTCGTTTGGCGACTATTTTAAGCAAGAGGCCATAGACTGGGCATGGGAGTTTTTGGTGGAAAAGATGGGCATTTCTGAAGACAGGCTGTATGCTACGGTTTTTGAAGGAAGTAGTGAAGACAAGTTGAGTCGTGATGATGAAGCTTTTGAGATATGGGCAAATCATTTGCCAGAAGACCGTATTCTGAATGGAAATAAAAAAGATAATTTCTGGGAAATGGGCGATTCAGGACCATGCGGCCCGTGCTCTGAAATACATATTGACCTTCGCTCGGATGAAGAAAGGGAAAAAGTACCGGGCAGGGAGTTGGTTAACAAAGACAATCCGCTTGTAATAGAAATCTGGAACCTGGTTTTTATTCAGTTTAACAGGAAGGCCAATGGAAGCCTTGAAAACCTGCCTTCTAAGAATGTTGACACCGGAATGGGTTTCGAACGCCTTTGTATGGTATTGCAAGGTGTAACTTCAAATTACGATACCGATATTTTTCAGGATACCATAAAAAAAATAGCATCGATAAGCGGTATAAAATACGGAGCCGGCCATAAAACAGATGTTGCCATGCGGGTAATAGCCGATCATTTGCGTGCTGTGTCTTTTGCGATTGCCGAAGGACAGCTGCCTTCTAATAATAAAGCGGGTTATGTAATTCGTCGGATTTTACGCCGTGCCGTTCGATATGGATATACATTTTTGAATTTTCGTGATCCGGTTATTTATCGTTTGGTTGATGTACTTAAAGATACAATGGGCGATGCTTTTCCGGAACTTATCAGCCAGCAGCAGCTTGTTGAAAGGGTGATTAAGGAGGAAGAAGAATCGTTTTTGCGCACGCTGGCCACCGGCATAGGGCTGCTTGATGAAATGATGGAAAAGACAAAAAAAGCTGGTGAAAAGGCCATTGATGGTAAAGATGTATTTACGCTTTACGATACTTTTGGTTTTCCGCTTGACCTTACCAGTTTGATAGCCAGAGAGAGTGGGCTTGGAATAGATGAAAAAGGCTTTGCTAAAGAGATGGAAGCCCAGAAAAAGCGTTCCCGTAATGCAGCCGCACAGGAAACGCACGATTGGGTGGAAGTCAGAAAGAATGAAAGTACGGTTTTTTTGGGTTACGACAAGCTTGAGGCAGAAGTGCGTATAGCACGTTACAGAAAAGTTACTAAGTCGAAACGCTCATTTTATCAACTTGTTTTTGATCAGACCCCTTTTTACGGCGAGTCGGGTGGGCAGATAGGTGATACCGGAATAATAGAAAACGATGGAGAAAAAATTGTCATTTTCGATACGCAAAAAGAAAATAACCTCATCGTTCACTTAACCGAGAAACTTCCTTCGATCCCGGAAGCAATATTTTATGCAAAGGTTGACCTGCAAAAGCGAACTGCTACTGCTAATAACCATACTGCAACGCATTTGCTACATGCTGCTTTACGTCAGGTTTTGGGTTCACATGTCGAACAAAAAGGCTCGCTTGTTAATGCTGACCACTTGCGGTTCGATTTTTCTCATTTCCGGAAAATGACAGATGAAGAGATTGAAGCAGTCGAAAGAATTGTGAATGCCAAAATACGTGAAAATTCCCTTCTGGAAGAAAACCGGGCAATGCCCATTGATGATGCCCGCAAGATGGGTGCAATGATGCTTTTTGGCGAGAAGTACGGCGAAAGTGTCAGGGTGGTGAAATTTGGTGAATCGGTGGAGTTGTGTGGCGGAACCCACGTTTCGGCTACCGGACAGATTGGCTTGTTTAAAATTGTATCAGAGAGTGCCATAGCTGCCGGAGTGCGGAGAATAGAGGCTATAACAGCCGCCCATGCCGAAAGCTATGTTAACGATCAGATAAAAACCCTGAAAAGTATTCAGGATATATTGAAAGGGCCTAAGGACATACTTGCCGGAATTGCCGGTATTTTGTCAGAGAATGTGGTGCTTGTAAAGCAGATTGAGGCGTTTAACCTGGAACGGTTGAAAATCTTAAAAGCGAATCTTAAAAGTAAAATATTGTTTGAAAATGGCGTGAATATTATCTCGGAAAAAGTTGAACTGGATAATGCGATGATAAAAGATCTTGCCTTTCAACTAAAAAACGAAATTGAAAATCTTTTTCTTGTGCTGGGAACCGAAAACAAAGGCAAACCGGGATTAACTGTTATGATTTCTGAAAGCTTGGTTCAGGAGCGTGAATTGAATGCCGGGAAAATAGTGCGGGAAGCTGGAAAAGCGATTAAAGGTGGTGGTGGTGGTCAGCCATTTTATGCCACTGCCGGTGGTAAAGATTTGTCGGGATTGGAAGCTGCAATGGAAAAAGCACTTTCTTTCTTATAGAAAAATTAAATCAGCCGGGGAAACATTATTTGCCTGAATGTTTTTTCTCATTTGGAGGTAACTAGTAAATGTCTGATTTTGTATTTTTCATTTTTTAAATGCGGGTAAATCTCTTTTTTATTATACCTGCCTTTTGATTATCAGTAATCGGCAATTATTTTTTCTTTTTAATATTCAACTTTTAGCAACTGCTATATATAAGAATGAAAAAAGCTTATTTTTCAATAGTAATAATAAACTGAAATAGTAATTTTGTACCCATATACAGGGAATTTATGGAAATTTTAAAAGTGATATTAATTGCCATTGGATTGCTGGCATTGGCCATGGCCGGCATGGCTATTACCATTTTGGTAAAGCGGGGCGGAAAATTCCCCAATACCCACGTAAGCGGAAATAAATTTTTGAAAAGCCAGGGTGTTTTTTGTTCGCAAACCCAGGATAGGCTTGAGCAGCGTAAAGCCTGGAAAGAAGTTGACTATAACAACTTGGTTTTTATCCCTGAAAATAAAATGGGCAAACCGGAGGAATAAACATAAAATATTTTATTCTACTACGTTTTTTTCAAACCCAGACGTCATATATACCTGGTTTTCACCCTTTTCGTTTGTATAAACAAAATAAATTTCGATTTCCGGCTGTGTTGCTGCCAGTTTGATCCCTGCTTCTACACCCATTACCATAAAGGCGGTGGCAAATGCATCTGCAGTCATGCAATCGTTGGCTAAAACCGTAGCACTTAGCAGACTGTGTTGAACAGGATAACCGGTTTTCGGGTCGATGGTATGGGCATATTTTTTCCCATCTTCAATATAAAAGTTTCTGTAATTTCCAGATGTTGCTAATGAATGGTCGGGCAGTAAAATAATTGCCTGAAATGCATCACTGATGCCCAAAGGAGCCTTCTCATCTGGTTTGCTGATTTGGATTGTCCATGCTTTTCCTCTTTCGTTTATACCTTTTGCATTTATTTCACCACCAATTTCCACCATATAATTTTTACACCCTTTGCTTGCCAGAAACCCAGCCAGAAGATCACATGTATAACCCTTGGATATAGCGCTCATGTCCAATTTCATGCCGGGGTTATCCTTCACTATTTCCCCATTTTTAAGCTTGATTTTATGGTATCCGGTTATGGCGATTAAACTGTCTACAATGGTTGCTGTCATGGCTTTTTTTTCTTCGGGGCCAAATCCCCAGGCGTTAACCATGGGCCCGGCAGTAATATCAAATGCTCCATCGCTGATAGTAGAAATTTCCATGGCACGGTTAAAACAAGTGATAAATTCAGGACTCAGTTTAACTGGTTGGTTGTTGTTAATTTTAGATATTTCCGACTCCTTTTCATAGGTAGAAAAGATCATTGTATAGCGATAAAGTTCCTTGTTGATTTCTTCTTGTAAGTCGGTGCCATAAGGACTTTCATAGACAATATTGTACAAAGTTCCGTAAACAAATCCTTTGTTGTAAACATATTTTGGCTCAGGCGAAGTGCAACCGGCTGCCAGCAAAACTAAGGGTGCAATTATTGCTATTATGGATTTCATATGCTATTTTTATATTGTGCAAAATTAGCATTTTAAGAATTGTTTCTGTAGGTTTATATAAAAGAGAAGAGATGTTTACTTGTTTTAATTTAATAAATAAATTGTATGAAAAAGTTTTTTATTATTGACATAAGACCCTCCCGAATAAATTTTGCATTGTTTCTATTTCGCCTTGTGGTTGCCGGATTTATGCTTACGCATGGCTGGTCAAAGTTGAATGATTTGTTGGCTGGCGGTGATATAAAATTTGGCGATCCGTTGGGTATTGGCGTTGTTATGTCGCTGGGGCTTGCTGTTTTTGCTGAATTTATTTGTTCGGTGTTGGTTGGAATAGGGCTGATGACCCGGCTGGCTTTAATACCACTTATCGTTACCATGTCGGTAGCGGGTTTTATGGTACATAGTGCCGATCCGTTTGGAAGAAAAGAACTGGCATTACTTTATCTTGCCATTTATTTTGTTTTGTTGATAACCGGTCCGGGGAAAGTTTCTCTTGACTATTTAATTTTTGGCGAAAAAAGGCAAAGGTGGTAGTTCGTGCATCTATTTTTGCTCAAAATAGCTGTAAACTTCGTTGTAATTTTTCACCTTCATTAAGTCGGCACGCATTTTTGCTGCACCAGCAAAGCCGTTTAGGTAGATTTTGTAAAACCGCTTTAGAATATTAAAGTTTTTGTCGGGGCTCCAGGTTTGCTCGAATAACCGTGTGTGTTCCAGTAATTTGTCAATGCGTTCTTGTATGGTAATTTTTGTTTTTTGAGGATTGAAAAACCAGGGGTTCTGAAAGATACCACGGCCTATCATCACACCATCAACGCCACTTTCACGTATCCGTTCTAATCCTTTTTCGTAGGAGTCCACATCGCCATTTCCATGAAAAGGGATATGTGGTTTTATGCTGTTTTTGAGTTGAACGGCTTTAGCAATCTCTTCCCAGTTTGCCTGGCCTTCAGATTGCATGCGTTGGGTACGTCCATGTAAAATTATGGCAGCTGGTTCTACTTCAAGCAAGTGGTTGATCCACTCTTCGGTTTGGTGCGCTTTAATGCCGGTACGTGTTTTCACACTCACGGGCAGGGTGGTACCCTCTTTGGTGGCTAAAATAATTTCGCGTGCCCGCTCAGGTTCGCCAATTAGTGCACTGCATGCGCCCACTTTAAATACCTTTTTTACCGGACAGCCCATGTTTATGTCAATTCCATCGAAGTGGTAATTTTCTGTGATGTAACGTGCTATTTTATGATAGATCTCAGGGTCGCGGCCCCAAATCTGGGCTACAATTTTAATGTTCAGCTTTTTTAGCCACTTTCTTTCCGAAGAACTAACCCTTAACCGTTCGGAAACGCGTGCTCTTCCAACCTGATGGTTCATGCCTTCTACTGAGGTAAATTCGGTGAAAACCACATGCAATTTACCCGGAGCAGCCATGCTTGTTACTATTTCGCGGAAAACTGTATCGGTAACATCTTCCATAGGAGCCAGCGAGAAAACAGGGTCTTTAAAATCTTTCCAGAAATTACTCATGCAGCAAAAATACTATTTTTTGAAGTTAAGGATGAAAATATTGCTTTGCTCCTTTTTGTTTATGCTGCAAAGGCAGGCAGCTCTTTTTTTCAACTCTCAAATTAAAGCCGGAAAATAAACCCGACAAAATACACGTTTGATGAAATCACCTTTCTCAAAATAAAAATATAGCGAAGGAGTATTATAAAAACTTTGCCTTTCAGATCAGAAAGTTTTTGTTTTTACCAGGTGATGTTTTAAATGAAAAAATTCCCAATAGGAATTTATTCTGGTTCCCAAAAGCCTTGTGTAGATAATCCATAAAATCAGCTTTTCTGATCTTATGGATTGAAAATTATTTGTTTATAAATGAGTTAACAGCTTTTTCAATACGCTGTTCAATTTTTGTTGTATCAGATTTAACAAATTTGTCGCCGGTAATATGTTCAAACAATTCTATATACCTGTCAGATACTGAGTTAATAAATTCATCTGACATAAAAGGAATTGTTTGCCCTTCTTTTCCCTGAAAGCCGTTTTCGATAAGCCATTGGCGTACAAATTCTTTCGATAATTGCTTTTGTTTTTCTCCTTTTGCCAGGCGTTCTGCATAACCTTCTGAGTAAAAATAACGCGAAGAGTCAGGTGTATGAATCTCATCAATCAGGTATATTTTGCCGTCTTTCTTGCCAAATTCGTATTTAGTATCTACCAGTATCAGGCCTTTTTCAGCAGCTATTTGGGTACCACGTTCGAACAATTTGCGGGTATAATCTTCCAGCATCAGGTAGTCAGCTTCATTAACCAGGCCTTGTGAAATAATCTGTTCGCGCGAAATGTCTTCGTCGTGTCCTTCATCAGCTTTAGTTGTTGGAGTGAGGATTGGCTCAGTAAATTTCTGGTTTTCTACCATCCCTTCAGGCATGGGAACGCCGCAAATGGATCGTTTGCCGTCGCGGTATTCGCGCCAGGCATGGCCGGTAAGGTAGCCACGTATTACCATCTCTACTTTAAAAGGTTCGCACATGTGGCCTATAGTAACATTAGGGTCGGGTGAGGCAATCTTCCAGTTGGGTACAATGTCAGAAGTGGCATCCAGAAATTTTTCGGCAATCTGGTTCAATACCTGTCCTTTGTAAGGGATTCCTTTGGGCAATACCACATCGAAAGCTGAAATGCGATCAGAAACTACCATTACCAAGAACTGGCCGTCTATATTGTAAACATCGCGAACCTTGCCCTGGTAGTGGCTTACCTGTCCCGGAAAATTGAAATTTGTTTTTGTTAATGCGTTGCTCATAATAGCATTTGTTTATTCTGTTAATTAATTTTGTACTCTTGTTGGCTATATTTTGCTTAATTTTTGTTCATCACCATATTTTTCGTAGGCTGTTATTATATCTCGAACCAATTTATGCCTTACAATATCTTTTTTTCCAAAATGAATAATGGAAACTGATTTTATGTTTTTCAGAATTTTAAGAGCCTGTACCAGGCCCGACTGGCTATGTCGTGGCAGGTCGATTTGTGTGATATCGCCGGTGATAATAAATTTAGCATTCAAGCCCATACGCGTAAGGAACATTTTTAATTGGTTGATGGTGGTATTCTGTGCCTCATCGAGAATGACAAAGGCATTGCTGAGTGTTCGCCCGCGCATAAATGCCAGGGGTGCAATCTGAATGGTGCCATCTTTAAGGAATTCTTCCAGTTTTTTTGAAGGTATCATATCTTGCAGCGCATCATATAGCGGTTGAAGATAAGGATCAATTTTTTCTTTCAAGTCACCGGGAAGAAAGCCCAGGTTTTCACCAGCTTCAACCGCAGGGCGGCTCAGGATTATCTTTTTTATTTCTTTGTTTTTCAATGCTTTAACGGCCATGGCGATGGCTGTATATGTTTTTCCCGTTCCTGCAGGACCAATGGCAAAAAGCAAGTCATTTTGTAAACTTTCTTCCACCAGTTTTCGCTGGTTAGGGGTGCGTGCACGAACAGGCTTACCAGAATTACCAAAAACAATAATATCCGGTTCGATGGTGCCGTTTTCCTCCATTGCTGATATGCCATGAGACATAATTTCCAATATGATGTCCTCTGTTAAAAGATTATATTGGTAGTAATGGTCAAGAATCAGGGCAAATTTCTTTTCAAAATCCTGCAAAGCCTTTTCTTCTCCATGGACATAAAGCATGTTTCCCCTTGCTACAATGTTATTCTTCGGGAACATTTTTTTTATCAGGTTTAGGTTGGAATTATTGATTCCGTAAAATTCCAACGGGTCGATCCCTTCCAGTAAGATTTGTTTTTCCAAATATTTTATGTTTTATAAATTGTAGATATTGTTTCAAAATTACGAAATAAATTGGATGTGAATTAATAAAAAAAGGGTTTATGTTTAGCGATGATTTCATTTCATACTATTGCTAAAGCAGCAAACAGGTAGTATGATTCTTTACTGGAGCCAACATCTTTTTTATTGCGGAGCAATTCATTCTGCTAACTTTTATTGTTAAAATTGATTGGTTTTGAAAAAAGATTTCGAATCAGTTTTTAATGGGGTACTATCGATTTTGGGATTTATTAATTGTTCAATCTCTGGTGTATGCCGTTATTTTGTGGTTGGTTAGTAAACCTTCTTTTAAAAGTACATAATAACACCTTTCGGTTTTACTTTTGCAATGTTGTTTTTACTACTTTTGAGCATTATGGAGAAAAAAACAGAGGCTTTTAAGGAATTGCTCCACATAATGGACGAACTGCGCAAGAAATGCCCGTGGGACAGAAAACAAACTATGGAGTCGTTGCGGAAACTTACCATTGAGGAGACCTACGAATTGGGTGATGCCATTCTGCAAAACAACCTTCAGGATGTAAAAAAAGAACTGGGTGATTTGATGCTTCATATTGTTTTTTATGCAAAAATAGGTGAAGAAAAAGGGGCTTTTGATATAAGAGATGTGCTGGATTCAATTAATAAAAAGCTGATATTCAGGCACCCGCATGTATTTGGCGATGTTGATGTTGATGGTTCTGCTCGAAAAGTGGAAGAAAACTGGGAAGCTCTGAAGCTGAAAGAAAAAGGAGGAAACAAGCGTGTTCTGGAAGGTGTTCCGGTATCGCTGCCGGCATTGGTAAAGGCCAACCGTATACAGGAAAAAGCCAGCGGCGTGGGTTTCGACTGGGAATACCGCGAACAGGTGTGGGAAAAGGTTAGGGAAGAGGTAAATGAACTGGCCGAAGAGATTGATAGAGCAGATCACGACAAGATAGAAGCTGAATTTGGCGACCTGTTTTTTGCCATGGTAAATGCTGCCCGGTTGTACGATATTGACCCTGAAGCGGCATTGGAACGCACCAATCTGAAATTTATAAAACGCTTTAACTACCTCGAAAGCAAAACCCTGCAAAAAGGACTCAACCTACATGATATGAGCTTGGCGGAGATGGATAAAATTTGGGAAGAGGCAAAGACAAAGGAGGAATAATAAAAACGTTGGCTATTTGCACGTTGGCAGACTGAATTTCCCGACGATTGAACGAAAACATGGAACGGATGTTCGAATGGCATTAGTTGCCGGAAGGCAAACATTATGGCCAATTCAAGCTCATCGATCCAGGCAATTTTCAGGAGTAAGGATTTTTAAGATTCGTAATATTGCAGGGTGGTAATTTTTGCAAAAAATACCACCACCCTTCGTTATTTTTGCAGAGGATCGTTCAAGTATATTTTCATTTCAGGCATTTTTAACGGTAAAAAATTACTTTTAGTCCTAAGATTTCACGATTGGGCATACCAATCCCATCTATCTAAGTTTTATTTACTGTTTTTATTGCCGTGCTCTAAGCTTAAGCTGCCTGTTCCTGCTGATCGGGCCGGGTCATCCTGCGGCCAATTTCGAGCGCATTAGAGGTGTGGATGCCGAAAAACATCCAAAGCACTTCGATCTTTTTAGCCCTTTTTTCAGATTTTTGCTTCCTAAATAAATATCTATATGGCTGATATACCTTGAGGTAATTGCTCCTGGGTGTGCTAGATGGACTCAATAAAAATCAGAATAACTTTGAAGTTTACATACTTGTTAGGATACTATCTTAGATTACATTCTCGTAAATCCGGCTGATTAGAAAAAATTTGAACTTCATTTTTATAGAAAAATGGTTGTTCTTCTTTTCCATGATCAAGGTTTCTCAACCAGTACAATGTGTTAGTCGGAATATTCTCAAACTTGACAAAATTATATTTAGCCTGATTTATTCCTGTAGGAATCCAATTGTTATCCCAATAATATAGCTGATACCTGTCACCTGCTACAATACCGTTATGTGCATTTCTTGGGGCAATTCTAATTCGATTCAGTTTATACGGTTTTCCCAAATCGATCCCGACCCATTTTTCAATACTGTAAGTTAGCATATTACCATCAAAAGCTGTAGAGTCTGGACGTGAAGCAATAATCTTACCATTAAATTTATAAAATAGTTTAGGCTTACTAATTGGGTCTTTAAATAATGGTAGTGAAGAAGCTTTAATTGTACCCTTTTCATGTATGTTTGAAAGAAATTCTACTTCAGCAATGTGCAAATTCCATGTAGGAGCATAAATACGGTAATACCTATACTTCTTTGAATTATCGAAACAAACATCCTGAAAGTAAGGTTGTAGTGTATCTATAATTGTGTGCAAAGTAACACTATCTGAAAAATCAGATTGATTGGCTCCCTGAATCTTTGTCCCTATGATATCCTTTGTGAAGTATTGCAAACGTGTTTTTTCGGGGAATTTTCTTGTAAGAAACATATTTTCTTTAGTATTCTTATCAGGTTTTATTATTTGAAATCCGTCAGGATTAATTGTAATTAAATCACTCACCGGGGATAATTCACCGTTCTTTAGTGTACAGGCAAGCCCTGTTAAACCGGTAGGAATATTTTTGAAACTAACCGAGTTAGAGGTTTTGTCTATAACACCCCAGCCTATGGGAGCCCATTTCCCCTGTGTAAATAAACAGAACCAACATAAATTATTATTATCTGCCTTGATTTTTAGGTTTAACTTTATATCGCCTACAGATATAAATTCCCTTGTAACATCCTTAATGCAGGGAGTCTCAAACCCAATCGGCAATTCTTCTTCATTTGCTTTTAAAAACCATGGGGAACTAGGTTGTGCAGCATAGGTTCTCATGTAAAGCTTGGTGGCTGATGCTGGGCTATGTGGCAAATAAACGTCTCCCAGTTTTTGATAGATTGGTGAAAATAAGGTGTGTTTATTTATTGAGTCGGGTATTACCCCCCAACTGTGTCCAATGTTACTATTTCTCCATTTTGGGGTGTACACCTCTTTTGCCGGAATTCCTATTGAGCGTAAAATTTTAGTAAAAAAAGCAACCTGTTGTTTACAAGTAAGGTTCTTATTGTGCCAGTAAAAAATGTTATAGAAACCTAAATCTGGTAATGGTATATTTTCTTCATCCCAATCCCAGTTAAACAATTTTATATATTTGTTTAGAAAATCAATTGCAGTTACAATATCTTTATTTGTTTTCCTAATTTCTTCTATAGATAAAAAATGCTTATGCAGTTTTTCGCGTATTGGATAAACCGGTTCCATATTAGTGCGATTGGGCAAAACATACTCAAAAAAAATACTGTCTGGCATTTCATTTAACCAGTTATTCCTAACAGAAAATGCCAAATCTATATTTTTTATAATGGACTCAGCTTTTATGTTTTGCAAGTCAGAAACATATTTATCTTCTACTGTTGATTGGCAAATGGCATCTTTAACAAACATCTTTTTCAACCTGTATTTGTAGCCATTAAAGGCATCCTTGTTTTTGTAATTCTCCGAGTCTCTGAAATATGAAATCACCAACGAATCTTCCAAAACAAATAAATCCCATAATCGTGGTGAAGGTTTAACATTTTGTCCCCAATGCCACTGCATATTTTCTATAATAAAACAGGCTGCTTTGTATTTCGAACTATCAGCAGGATCTTTTTTGTAATGTTTAAGCACTTTTTTTAGTTCTTTTTTGTTTGAGCCTGCCAGTTTTAAAGCGTTTAGTGTTTTATTATTATAGTTGTGTTTACAGCTAATTGATAAAACAATAAGTAAACAAAAACATATATTTATAGACAATAATCTTTTAATGTGCATTTTATACTTAGTTTAATTCATTACCTAATTGTTAAAAAAAACATTCTATTTTATCTTTCTGAATATTCTGTTGCCCATAAATTCTCCATCTATAAAGTTAAACAATACAATTGTTGCTTTACCACTGATGTCTTCTTCTGGAAGAAATCCCCAATGCCGCGAATCACTGGAATTATGGCGGTGATCACCCAGCATGAAATAGTAATCTTTTTGAAAAGTATAAATGGTCGATGTATTTTCAATAATCCTGAAAACCTCTTTGCTCCAATTTGGATCAACCGGTTCATGATCTTTTATAACATTGTAATACAGTTGTAATGTTTCACGACTTAATTGTATTTGCATGCCTTTATAAGGTATCACTAAAGGACCATAGTTATCAATGGACCATTGAACATTTGAATGATACGGATAAACCATATGTGCAGTATCAAATACATGCTCAATTCTTTTTATAGAATCCACAATTTGTGATTCCTCTAAATATTTAATTTGTTTATTAGATAAAAACAGTTCAATAGGTTTTTTATGCAGGAACCATTCTCCTTGTAAGCCAATTTGTAAACTATCAATAAAATTTTTAAATCTCACAGTTTGCTTTATCCATAATCTATTGTTCGTTTTTATGTTTGGTCGTTCATTTGAATAAACCGAATTAATTTTCACCCTTCCTTTTTCAATCTCAAGGGTATCTCCAGGGAGGGCAATACAGCGCTTTACAAAATAATTGTTTCGTCCACCCCATAAGGGATGTGAAAAAACTATTACATCGCCATGATTAATTTTCGAATAGCCTTTTAATCGATTATAATTCCAATAAACGGAATCGGGTTTTATATTTTTCCTATTTATTAAATACCACCCTAAGTTAATCCATGGAATATCGTAGGGGGAAACTGGTAGTTTGGGTCCATAGACAAGTTTATTTACCATTATTTTATCTCCCGGCAATAAGGTATCTTTCATAGAACTACTTGGAATAGAATAAATCTCGATAATAAAAACACGGAAAAAAATGGCAAGAAAAAAAAATGTAATAAACGAAAGAGCTGTTCTTAACTTTTTTGGTTTACCATTTTTAATGATAATAGAAAAAAATAGGTGCGTTACAGCAATAATGGCCAAACAAAATGTTAGCCACACTAAACTTGTTATAAAAAATATTATAAGCAGCCCATATAATACAAAAGCAACTTTAATCTTCATTCTATATTATTTTTGCAATAAATGTTTCAAAGCTTATAAATTAGTGATTGAGTTACTTGATATTATTTTTCTCATTTCTTCCCTGATTTCTTCGATTGCAGTTGATTGTATTTTCACTTTTTTGTTTAAAAGTTCCTTCGCAATCTTTACTGCTTTTTCTTTTTGTCCGGTCTCATCATAGAGTTTTGCAAGCAAGTATTTAGGATAAAACCGGCTCGGAATCATATGGTACGCATATAAATAAGCCTTTTCAGCTTTATCCGTTTGTCCTAAAGCCTTGTAGCTATCTCCCATAGCTGTAAATAATATGGTATTGGGGTAATAACCTTTGGCATATTCCAATATTTCAATAGCTTTTTTATGTTTTTCCGCTATCGAAAGTGCTTTGCCATAATTGAGCAAGAAGTCACCGTTATACTTTAAATAAGGAAATGCTTTCTTATAATCTTTTATACAGATTTCATGGGCTCCCATTTGGTATGTAGTAAAAGCCCTTTTCCAGTTCTTGTTAGCATCATATAATTTGATTCCATTTATTACAAAGAAATAACCTCCTATAAAGAGAAGAATAGTTGTTGTTATACGTCCGAAATTCAACAAGAAGGTATTTTGATTCCGATAGTTGCTTTTTAGACTAAAACCCGTTGGTATTATTCTCAATATTTTAATAGGGTTCAAATAATTTGAAGCTAATGCCAGAAGCACTACTAAATTTATTTTTATTGGAACAATCTCGGAAGGATAGGAGAACAAACTAAAAATGATAATAGCCACTAAAGCTCCACGAATAGCAGTAAGTAATATTTTTTCCAGGGGATTTAATTGAGATGCTTTTCCAAATAGCACAAAAAAAAGTATGAGTATGGAAATTACTATTCCTGCAATTCCAAATTCAACCCAGATGCGACAGAACTCATTAAAAGCATATTTCGTGTTGTCTGCAACAAAACTTTTATTTGAGGCGGGGTTTTCAATAAAATACTTTGCCTGATAATCCATATATTTCGCTTCAAAAGCATTTATTCCATGTCCTAAAAATGGTTTGTCCTTAATGATTTGTGATGATACTTTCCATATGAGTAACCTTCCATCGGCTGATCCTTGTTTCATTTTGTACAGGGCGAGCAATCCGCCTATTAATAAAACTACTACAGTTATGGTGCCTGTAATCTTTATTATAGTTTTCTTTAACAACTTATCAACTGGGACTTTCCACTTTTTTTCAAAAAGAGTTATGTTTCTTAATAAACCTTTTTGCCACATATGTATAATAATAAACAGAAGGGAACCTAATATTGCTAACCATGAAGCACGTGATTTCGAAACTGGCAAGACTAATAAGATTGTAATAATTGAAAATCCGATTAAATATTGTAATAGATTTGGCCAGTTCTGGCATGCAGTTTTTGTGATTCTCTGAAAAAGTAGCTTGGGGACAAATTTCGACATTGAGCAGAAATTATTGGTTGATTGGTTTGGAGTTGGAATTTCTGTCCCAGCAATATTTTTAGACTGTTTTTTCAGGTGTATTGTATATTTTAATAGAAATAGGACAATTGCTATGGGTATAATTGAAATTAGGTAACCAGAGTATGGCCCAGGATTTGAAAAACTTCCTGTCATTTTGAACATGCTGTGATGGGATGAATAGATATCATATAATTGCAGATTACCATAAGTAGCCTGGATTATTCCGGCAATAAGAAGGGAGCAGAGTAAAACTATATTAAGCTTATTATCTATTCTACGTAATGTTATGTATAGTAAGATATAGCTGATTCCTTCTAAAATGAACGCAATGGAGAAATGATTTTGAATGAAACAATGAATTCCAACAAGGACAATTAAAGAAAAAACTAGAAGATCTGTTATTGTAATATTTAGGATTAATGGGGACAAAGATTTTGATAACCTTAATGTTTGTATTAACAAGATAGCTACACTAAAAATAAGAAAAACAAAAAGCTGACCATTCTGGGCTTGTACAAACTGGTCTGAAAACCCCCATGGTACAACTATAATCAATAAAGTCAGGATAACAACTATGCTTCTATCTATTATGTATTTCATTAGCAGAATAATCTATATTCGTGGTATAAATATAGAAAATATGTAAATACAACTGTACGAGTGATTGTACTTATAACGCTTCAAACGGTAAGCAGCTTGATATTGTGGCGGGAAATAGTGTAACACTTGGAGCAGGTTTTAGAGTAGAGTTAGATTCTGTGTTTAATGCACGAATAGAATTCACTGCTTGCAATGGGAATTGGCCTAATTTAAAATTAATTGTATGCAATTTAAAGTATTGCTAATTATAACTCGTTTTGCGATTTAACTCGCCAGGGCGTATTTTAAGTTATTCATTGGTTTACCGTTCTTTAAATTAATGTATTGTAACAAAGTTACCGAAGTAACTTTTGTAAGTATTCTGACGGACAATCCGATAAGTGTTTTAGCATAATTACG
>PDWJ01000536.1_pt1 | contig 55535 bp, 45 predicted proteins | sample 1430881 | NCBI WGS metagenome assembly PDWJ01 (sample SAMN01162460, study PRJNA174530) | Oral metagenome, whole genome shotgun sequencing project. | biome: Marine environment; feature: Marine mammal; material: Swab sample of the gingival sulcus; isolation source: swab sample of gingival sulcus...
GCACACCGAGTATTCTCTGCTGGACGGTGCCATCCGTCTGGATGCCCTGCTGAAGCGGGCCAAGGAATACAATATGACAGCCGTGGCCATGACCGACCACGGCACCATGTTTGGTGCGGCAGAGTTTTATGAAAAGGCCCAAAAGGCTGGCATTAAACCCATTGTGGGCTGCGAAGTGTATGTGGCCCCGCGCACCCTCAACGACCGGACCCAGATGGATAAAAAAGGTCTGAATCATCTGGTGCTCCTGGCCAAGGACCATCAGGGGTATCAAAACCTGTGCAAGATGGTCTCCGTGGCCCAGTTAAAGGGGTTTTATTACAAACCCCGCATCGACCGGGAACTGTTGGCCGAACACAGCGAAGGTCTGATCGGGCTTTCCGCCTGCCTTAAAGGGGATATCCCCCAGGCGATTCTGGCCGGAGACATGGCCGCCGCCGATGATAAGGCCATTTTTTATCAGAAAATTCTTGGAGAAGGGAATTTTTTCCTGGAAGTTCAGGAAAATGGCATGGAGATCCAGCGTAAGGTCAATCAAGGGATTTTAGATATTTCCCAGCGCTTGTCCATTCCGCTGGTGGCCACCAATGACTGCCACTATCTGTCAAAGGGAGATGCCAAAGCTCATGAAATTTTGTTGTGCATCCAGACCGGGGACACCTATGACAATCCAAAGCGGTTTCGGTTTGATTCCGATGAATTGTATTTTAAGTCATCGGAAGAGATGCAGGACAGTTTAGGGCAGTTTCCCGATGCCATCTCCAACACCCAACTTATTGCAGACCAGTGTAACCTGGTCTGGGGAGATAAGAGCTATCATTTCCCTGTATTTTCAAGGGATAAGGCGGTGTCCGAAGCCCAGCTGTTTGAAAAGCTGGCCAGAGAAGGATTTGAGAAGCGACTGGCAAAAATTAAGGAAAAAAATCCCGATATTGATGAGCAGGTTTACCGGGAGCGCATCGACTATGAGATTGGAATTATTCTGGATATGGGATTCCCCGGATATTTTTTGATTGTAGCCGACTTTATCCAGCATGCCAAAAGCATCGGTGTCCCCGTCGGGCCGGGGCGGGGGTCGGCTGCCGGGTCCATGGTGGCCTATGCCATGGGCATCACCGCACTTGATCCCATTGAACACGGTCTAATTTTTGAACGATTCTTGAATCCGGCCCGTATCTCCATGCCGGATATTGATGTGGATTTCTGCATTGAGGGCCGGGATAAGGTCTACCAGTATACCATTGATCGGTATGGCGGGGCAGATTATGTCTGTCAGATTATCACATTTGGAAAGCTTAAGGCCAAGGCCGTGATCCGGGATGTGGGCCGGGCATTGGGGATTCCCCTTTCCGAGGTGGATGAGATCGCCAAGATGATCCCGGACATGTCTAAAAATCTGGCCAAGGCCATTGAAGATGTGCCGGCCATTGTGGATAAATGCCAGGAAACCCCTGAAAAGGAACAGATGCTTGAGATCGCCAAGCTCTTAGAAGGGTTACCGCGCCATGCCTCCACCCATGCCGCTGGGGTGGTTGTGTCGGATAAACCCTTGTATCAATACCTGCCGTTGTTCCGTGGGAAAGAGGGGGAAACCATCACCCAGTTCGACATGACCTACACGGAAAAACAGGGGTTGGTAAAGTTTGACTTTTTGGGACTGAGAAACCTGACGGTGATCAAAAATTGCATCAACCTGATTGAAAAGCAGGGCAAAGAAGCCCCTGATCTTCTCCACCTGGATCCTGAAGATAAAAAGACCTTTGAACTGCTCCAGCGTTCGGATACCACAGGCGTGTTCCAGCTGGAAAGCTCGGGCATGAAAGAGCTGATTGCCCGGCTCAAGCCTGCCAGTTTTTCCGATATTGTCGCGCTGGTGGCGTTGTACCGACCCGGGCCTTTGGATTCCGGCATGGCCGATTCCTACGTGGAAAGAAAACACGGCCGGGAACCTGTGGAATATCTGTTTCCTGAACTCGAAGAAGTACTTGATGAAACCTATGGGGTGATCCTCTACCAGGAACAGGTAATGAAGATCGGCGGTGTGCTGGCCAACTACTCCATGGCCGATGCCGACGGCCTGCGCAAGGCCATGGGTAAAAAAATTGCGTCCATGATGGAAGAGCATCGTAACCTGTTTATGAAGGGGGCCAAGGAGAATGGCCACGATCCTAAAAAGGCGGCGGAGCTGTTTGATCTCATGGAAAAATTCGGTGGATATGGGTTCAATAAGTCCCATTCAGCGGCCTATGCCCTCATCTCATTTCAGACCGCATATTTAAAGGCCAATTTCCCGGTTGAATTTATTGCCGCATTGATGACCTCGGAACGAAGTAACTCCGATGCGGTTCTCAAATACATGGAAGAATGTCGTTCCCACAATATTGAGGTGCTGCCGCCGGATGTTAACCAAAGTGATGTGTTTTTTACCGTGGACAATGGGGCCATCCGGTTTGGCATGGCTGCCGTCAAAGGGGTTGGAGACGCCATCATTGAATCCATTGTAAAGGTTCGGGAAACGGACGGCCCCTTCGATACCCTGTATGATTTTTGTGAACGGGTCAGCGGTGCCAACAAAAAAGTGTTGGAAGCCTTGATCAAGTGTGGCGCGTTTGATTCCACAGGTAACAATCGGCGTCAGATGATGGCGGTGCTCGAAGAGGCGCTGGAACATGGGAACCGGATCCAGCGGGAGAAGGCCGATGCCCAGCTGGATCTGTTTGCCGACTCCGGTATGGGCGTCTCCCTGCCATCTGCCGTGCCTAAAATGCCCCATATGCAGGAGTGGGAAGACAATGAGTTGCTGGAAATGGAAAAAGATGCCCTGGGCTTTTATATCACCGGGCACCCCATGGATAAATTTTCGGATATTATTAAAAAATACACCAGTGTCAATACTATTACCCTCCAGGATATGCCCGACGAACGTATGATTCGTATCGGCGGAACGCTGAAGGTGCTCAAGGTGCATAAGACCAAAAAAGGGGACATGATGGCATTTTGTGCCATAGAAGATCAAGCCGCCATGGTGGAGGTGGTGGTGTTTCCCAACCTCTATGCCAAAGTGCATGCGCTGTTGTCCGAAGAACAGATTGTCATCCTTGAAGCCGAGGTTCAAAAAACCGATACCACAGTGAAACTCATTGCTGAGAAAATCGTTCCCATTGAACAGGCAGAATCGGAGTGGACCTCAGGGATTGTCATTGAGGTGGATGGCGAAAAACACGGGATGGAGATTTTTGATCAGCTCAAGCCCATGATAGAGCAATATCCTGGAGACTGCGTCTCTTTGTTTAAAATCCGGGTCAACGATACACTACCCCCTGTTATGGTGAAGCTAGGAGACGAATATCGGGCCGATGCCCATCCTGATTTTTTCAAGGCGGTGCAAGATCTGCTGGGCGAGGGGACCATTGACACGCGATGCGCGCCGGTCAAAGATAAAGAAAAGAAACCGTGGCAGAAGAAAAATATAGCCTAATGCCCTGCTACCGATAAATCGTTGATGATCCGGCGGTCGCCTGCAAATTTTTTTGCCACGGCGGCCGCTTTTTGCTTTATGGGCTGGGAGCCTGCACTGCCTGTAAGGATCACTTCTTCCCGGGTGACAGCCACCTGGATGGGCCAGGACGCAATATCCGGATCTTGAAGCAATGCCATTTGTATGTTGTCTCTGATAACGGACGGGGCTGTGACAACGGTCGTCCCCTCGTGAACGAGTCGGGTTTGGTTGTTTATCCCGACCACGCCATCGACGGTTCGGATAAGATCCATGAGGCACCGTCGATGGTAGATATCCTCGGCCTTTCCGCCAAGGATGGCCACCCCGTGTCGGACCTTGATGGTGACACTTCCTTGATCTACCAATTTATCTGAGAAAATTTTCGATTTAATGCGGCTCAGGATCAAGGCGTCTTGTGTTGCGGTAAGTGCTGAACGCGGTCTTTGCGCTGGGCCAAGCTGATAATAAACCGGGGCACCTCGCTGTGGTTCCGGGGCACAGCCGATGACAAGGGCTGCCATGGCGGCTGCAATTGAATAGATAGTGTAGTGCCAAACGACGCTGGGGATGATGCCCCTGATCCGTCCATGGCCGTTTATATGAAAGTCCTTTGCAAACCGCATAGGTACTTTCTATCTTCGTTGTGGGCGGACCACGGTGAAAAAACAGGTCCGCCCGTGGCGGTTATTCAAAGTCATCTAAATCGAGATTATCCAAGTCTGAAAGGTCCATATCTTTGAGCAAGTCATCTTCTTTTGGAATGATATCTTTTTCCATGAACACAAACGCCTTGTCACGGTCTGAGATGTTGGGAGAAACAGCCTCTGCCACGTTTTCTTTGGCGAAAAAGTGATGATACCCCCAACGGCTTAGATGATATATTAGATAACATACCCCTGCGAAATTCAGCACCAGAATGATGATACCCACAATGTTTTTAGCCAGCACGGATAAATTCCCCTTAACGGTTTGACGGTGGCATTTTGGGTGATTATATATAGCCTTTGACGTTGTGACAAGTGTTAAGACCTAAAGTATTAACCCAAATCAAGGATTTCTTATGAGCTGGCTTGGCAAAATGATCGGCGGGACCATTGGGTTGGCCCTGGGAGGCCCCATTGGTGCGGTCGCAGGGGCTGCCCTGGGACATACGTTTGTGGATAAGAAAGAAGATGAATACCTTAAATCCATACCGGGTCGGGAGACGGGATCACTCTCTTCAAATGAAGAAGCCCAGCTTGTATTTTTTACAGCGGCGTTTTCCATGCTGGCCAAAATCTCCAAGGCGGATGGCAGGGTCAAAGAAGAGGAAATTAACGCTGTCCAGCGATTTATGAAGAATGATCTCCAGCTGGATACCGCCGGCCAGGAAACCGCTAAAAAGATTTTCAGGCAGGCTGTTTCGTCACCTGAATCCTTCGAGGCCTTTGCCCGCCAATTCTATACCGTGTTCAGATATCAGCCCAATATTATTGAACTCATGCTGGATATATTGCTCCGGGTCTCCTCCGCCGATGGGCAAATTGCCCCGTCAGAAGAGGAAATGCTGCTGTCAGCTGTCCGGATTTTTCAGTATTCCAAGGCCGACTTCCAGCGGCTGAAATCTCGGTATGTAAAACAGGCCGATCCCTATTACGCTGTTCTCAAATGTGATGAAACCGCGACAGATCAGGAGATTAAAAAGCAATACAGGACCCTGGTACAGGAGTATCATCCCGACAAAATCGAGTCCAAGGGGCTTCCAGAAGAGTTTGTCAAATTTGCCAATGACAAATTTACCGAAATCCAGGAGGCCTACGAGCACATCCGAAAAGCACGCGGGTTTTGATCCTTTTTTTATCTAAGGTATTGAATTTGAAATCAGGGTGCCAAACACGGTCAGGGTGTCGTCAAAATCGGTGATGCGAAGATCCACCAATTTTCCTTTTAGGGCTTCCCCTTTACTATCAAGCAGTACGGTGAGATAGTTTGATGTGACCGCTTTGAGCCGTCCGGTGGCTTTATCCGCCTGGTGCTGGATTAATCCTTGCAAGGGCCGTTTCATGTTTTGGCGAATGAAAGCTTTGCGTTTTTCTCGGTCCAATTCCCGCATGCAGGCACAACGTTTTTTGATGATTTTGCCATCCACCTTAGGGGTGAAATGGTAGGCCGGGGTCCCTTTTCTTGGGGAAAAGGGGAATATATGAAGGTATGAAACAGGCAGGCTGCGGATCAGCTCAAAGGTGGTTTCAAATTGCGCATCGGTTTCGCCGGGAAATCCAATGATCACATCCAGGCCAATGCCGGCATGGGGCAGGGCGGTGTGGATGTCATGCACCACGTTTTGGAATGCTGCTGTGGTGTATGGCCGTTTCATCCGCTGGAGTATGTGGTCATCTCCCGATTGCAACGGGATGTGGAAATGGTCACAGAGGATGCGGTCGGGACCGGCCAGCGAAATAAGTTCGGGTGTGATCTCATTGGGCTCTATGGAGGAGATCCGGATGCGGCCTGCCGCCTTTTGATCATCCATTTCCCGTATTAGTGCTGACAGAGTGGTGGCATCGGCCAGATCCAGGCCGTAAAGGCCGGTGTGGATGCCGGTGATGATGATTTCTTCAAATCCTTTATTGGCCAGCCCTTTGAGGTGGGTGAATACCTGATCCTTGGGCATGGAGACAGAGGCTCCGCGGGCGTAGGGAATAATACAATAGGTGCAGAACTGGTTGCATCCGTCTTGGATTTTCAGATAGGCCCGGGTCATACTGCCGGAAACCGGTTTGTCAAAGCCGATAAACTCAGCGTGTTGGGTGTGATCGGTTTTTTTAAAGCTGAACGGTGACGGATCGTTGGTGCATTTGCCCGCAATATAGCTTGCAATTTTTCCCTTGTCCCTGTGGCAAATAATCTCATCAATTTCTTTGATTTCTCTGACCACTTCAGGGTCAGTCTGGGCATGGCAGCCCGTCACCATGATTTTTGCGCCGGGGTTTTGCCGGATCAGGCGACGGATGGCCTGTCTGGACTGCATCCCTGCCTTGGATGTGACCGCACAGGTGTTGATGATGCAGATGTCTGCGCCATCCCCCTTTTCCCCTCGAACCCAGCCTTCTTCTTCCAGGCCCGCCGCAATGCCATCACTTTCGTATGTATTAACTTTACAGCCCAGGGTTTCTATGTAAAACGTTTTTTTCATATTAAGGTTGTCGCCTTGAGTGGTAACGGCACCGCTGCAAGGAGGCCGCAAGTATTACCTCATAATGGCCACGGGCCGACTTGGTCTTTCACCAAGATCTGTCCACAACACATCATGAAAGAACCAAATGGGTTTTATGGTAATCTATCCTATCGAAATGAGAGGTGCAAGAACGATGGCCGTTATCTATAATCTTTTTTTTAGATTGACATTTTCCTGTTGCATGACTAAAGAGTGAATGAGAATTAAGGCGCTGAAAGGAGGTGGCTTAGTATCTCACCTTGGGTATAGATGATTTTCAAAATGGCCAGATAATAGGTGTACCGGGCATTGGCGATCCGTCTTTCCGCGCCCACGAGCAGGGTGTTGGCATCCATTACATTGATGCTGTCCGCCATGCCGTATTTGAACTGCATCTGAACGGCGTGATAATTTTCCTGGGCAGATTTGAGTTCATCGGCCAGATTCAGCAAGGTATTTTTGGCCGTTTCAAATTCAAGAAAGGCCTGGGTGGATTGAAGGGTAATTGCTTTTTCCTGACTGGAAACGGCAAGTTTCGCCTGGCGCTCTTTGGACAGGGCCTGGCGAACCTGGGCACGTCGCAGACCACCGTCAAATAAGGTGAATTGTAGTTGGGCCTGGACGTAAAGATTTTCATCATCATAGTTTATATTGGGTGGGTATTTGATATCATTTTTGGTGTAGCCGCCTTCAAGGGATAGGCGTGGCCAATACTCTCCTTTTTCATAATCAATCGTTTGTTTAGCGATTTCGCGGGCCTTTTTGGCTGCTTTAATTTCGAATCGATTGGCAAGGGCTTTCTTCTGGATTTCATGTTTATCGGTGGTAAATTCTTCATAGTCCTGGATATCTTCAGCGGAGATCCTGAACCCTTCGGCAATGCCCGTGAGATTTATAATGCTGGCCTTTGCGGTTTCCAAATTGTTTTGGGCGACGATTTTATTGGTTCTCGCTTTAGAAAGTTCGGCTTGCGCACGATATAATGCCGTTTTAGTGACATTCCCCACGCTGAGTTTTTCCTTTACCGAATTCCTGTAAACGGTAAGTCTTTCAACTTCAGCATCAGCGACTTCCACAAGTCGTTTGCTGCTCAGGGCCTGAATATAGGCTTGGGCCACTTGAAAGATATAGTCTGACCGTACGGCCTCCATTGAAAAATCAGCGCGTTCAATTCCTTTTTTAGCCATGTCAAAGGCAATGAGTTCACGGCCGTTCAGGGTAAAGGACTGGGTGAGTTTGGCGCCGTAAACGGTTGAATCTGGTGATACAGAGTCTTCATTATGGGTGTTCTTATAATTGCCATACAAGGTCGCCCGGGGAAAGAGGACTGATCTTGCCCGGGTTTTATCCTGTTGAGCAATATATTGGTCTTCAATTGCAATTTTTATGGTTTCAGCATTTTCATTGGCCTTTTGGCATAGGCTTTTAAGGGTATACAGGGGGTGGGAAAATGCAGGCGAAATACAAATTGCGCCCACAAGCAGGGCATTAATAGCAAAAATTCGGATAGGTGTCATGAATGTCCTCATCATAATGGAAATTGACGAATTGTTGTGTTATCAGTTGTCCCAACATAATATGGCAAAAGGCTTTGGTCAAGTCCGTAACGCTTGCGGCATGGCAATTTAGCAAAAATTTTTTCAGAGAATAGAAAAATACATGATTCCATGCTATTAAACACTCAAATGTTTACATGAAAGTCTCAGTAACTTGCTGAATTACTTTCTTGTTTTGTTGTGGGCCAACGCCTGGGATTCGATAGACCAGAGGCGGCCCGTGGCCGTTTATATGAAAGTCCGATGCAAACCCATTCGGTACTTTCGATATTTGTTGTGGGCGAACCGAGGCGAAAAAACAGGTCCGCCCGTGGCGGTTATAAAAGAGATGTCATTTAAAAGGAGGACAAGGTGAGTCTTTTACCAGGCACGAAGTACGAGGGACTGCCGCTGGTTCGACAGGGCAAGGTCAGAGATATTTTTGATACAGGGGATGCCCTGCTCATGGTGACAACAGATCGGTTGTCTGCATTTGACGTGGTGCTGCCCAACACCATTCCCGACAAGGGAAAAGTGTTGAACCAGATTTCCGTATTCTGGTTTAAACAGATGGAAGATATTGTGAAAAACCATATCATTTCCACGGATGTGACCGATTATCCAGAGGCGTTCCAAAAGTATAAAGAAGACCTTGAAGGGCGTTCCATGCTGGTCAAAAAAGCTGACCCCATGGCGGTTGAATGTATTGTCCGCGGGTATATTTCAGGCTCTGGCTGGAAGTCCTACCAAAAAGAAGGGCATGTCTGCAATATCCGGTTACCCGAAGGTCTCAAAGAATCAGACCGCTTAGAAACGCCGCTATACACCCCGTCCACCAAGGCCGAGATCGGGGATCACGATATTAATATCAGTTTTGAAGAGACCGTTAATATCATCGGCAAAGAAAACGCTGAAACGCTGAGAGACCTCAGTCTTGAGATTTACAACAGAGGGGCCAAGCTGGCCCTTGAAAAAGGGATTATCATTGCCGATACCAAGTTTGAATTCGGTATGCTGGACGGGGAAATTATTCTGATTGATGAAATTCTAACGCCAGATTCTTCCAGGTTTTGGCCATTGGATGATTATGCGCCGGGCAGGGGACAGAACAGTTTTGATAAACAGACGATACGGGACTGGCTTTCCAATTCTGGATGGGACAAAACCCCGCCCGGCCCTGAGTTGCCCGCTGAAATTGTCGAAAATACCAGCGCCACCTACAAAGAAATTTTTAACCGGCTCACTGGTGAAACAATCTAAACACACAAGGAGAGCCCGTTAGAACCGAAATAAAACGCCTGTACAGTGGTTAGAAACACCGTACAGGCGTTTGTATTAAACGGTATCGGTCTGCTATACGATGAGACCTTGGGTCTTATTCGTTCTCAGCATTCACCTGGGCAATGACTTTTTTAGCCAGGTCGCCAGGCACTTCGTCATATTGTTCAAATTCCATGGTGAATGTACCACGGCCGCCTGTCATTGAGCTGAGATCCGGTGCATAGCGGAGCATTTCAGACATGGGAACCAATGCGTTGATGATCTGCTTGTCATCTTCGGCATCCATGCCAAGTACCCGACCACGCCGGGAGTTCAGATCGCCCATAATATCACCGGTGGCATCGTCAGGCACTTTTACAGACACTTTCATAATGGGTTCAAGCAAGGTGGCTTTAGCGTCTGCCGCGGCATTTTTAAATGCCAGAGATCCTGCGGTTTTAAACGCCATTTCCGAGGAGTCAACCGCATGGTAGGACCCAAAGTCCAGTGTCGTTCTGAAGTCCACACAGGGAAATCCTGCCAAAACCCCTTTTGTCATGGATTCACGGATACCTGCTTCAACAGCGGGAATATAGTTTTTGGGGATAACCCCACCCACGATTTTATCCACAAACTCAAATCCAGATCCTGCGGGTAGCGGTTCAAGTTCAATCCAGCAGTCCCCATACTGGCCATGACCACCGGATTGTTTCTTATGTTTGCCCTGTACCCGGACTTTTTTCTTAAATGTTTCTCGGTAGGCTACTTTCGGGGTGGCAATCTCCATATCAACGTTGAATTTACGCTTGATTTTTTCAGCGGTAATTTCGATATGGACCAGACCACGGCCGGATAGAAGGGTCTGATGGGTCTCTTCTTCCCGTTTAAGCTGGAGGCCTGGATCTTCTTCAAGAATTTTTCTGATGGCCTCGTGGATCTTGTCTTCATCCTTTTTCTCCTTGGGTGAAATGGCAAAGGAGATGCAGGGTGGAAGGGGCGCAGGCGCCGGGATTTGAACTTCCTGGCCGGCAGTCAAGGTGTCCCCTGTAAGCGTATCTTTGAGTTTGGCAACTGCCACGATGGAACCTGGCAGGGCTTTATCGATCTGTTTTTGTTCCTTTCCGGCAATTTCAAGGAGCTGTGAGAACCGTTCCTTGCTGTTTTTGGTCACGTTGAGGATGTTGCCCTCTTTGCCCAAAGAACCTGCAATCACCCTGAAAAGTGACAAACGGCCGGCATAGGGATCCACAATGGTGGCAAATACAAAGCCGATGAATTCCGCTTCAGGATCTGGTGCAATCTCAACTTCGTTGCCGTCATTATCCAAGGCGGTCCAGGGGCCCCGGTCCAAAGGCGAGGGCATATAGTCGTTGATGAAATCAAACACCACATCAATACCGATCATTTTAACAGCAGAGGTGCAGATTGCCGGATAGAATTGTGCCTTAAGCACGCCTTTACGGAATGCCGCTTTGATCTCATCTTCGGTGAGTTCTTCGCCTTCAAGATATTTTTCAAGCAGATCATCATCAAGTTCTGCCACATTTTCAACAAATTCTTCCTTGGCCATGGCAATATCTTCTGCCATGTCTGCAGGAATATCTATTTTATTTGCGTTGCCGTCTGCGTCATATTCATATGCCTGACCGGTAACGAGGTTCACCAGCCCTTTAAAGTTGTCTTCTGCACCGATTGGATAGCAGACAGGCAGGACTTTCTTTTTCAGTGAGGTGTTGCATGCGTCCACGGCGGTGTTGAAAATAGACCGCTCTCGATCCAGCTTATTGATCACCACAAAACCAGGCAGATTATACGCAATGGCAGACGCGGCAGCTTCTTCGGTCATGGCCGAGGGCCCACCCACACCGTCGATGACAAAGACCATGCTGTCGGCGACGGGAAAGCATGTTTTGGAAGCAGAGAAGAAGTTTTGATCACCCGGCGTATCCATTAAGGTAATTGTATGTTTCTTATGGGTGTATTTAATGAATGATGTGTTGATACTCTGCTGTTTTTTTGTCTCTTCGGGTTGGAAATCCATTACGGTATTTCCCTCTTCAACCTTACCGAGGCGTTTGGTTACCCCGGCTTTGAAAAGCATAGCCTCAGCAAGAGTCGTCTTGCCTGCACCTCCATGACCTGCGAACGCCACATTTCTCATTGCTTTGATTTCTTCGTTCATTACTGCTCCTTTACACAAATATTAATGCTTCAGATTTAAAATCTGCCTTTTAAATATGCTGAACGCGTTTGACAGCGTTATTTAATATCCTGGGTTTTCTTTTCATTGTTCGTGCGTTGTCATCAGGTGAACCAATAAAAATTTACCCACCGGCTAACAGTGCTTTGACGACATAACCATCTATGTTTGGTTTTGTCAACGATTTACTTTTGTAATGAAATGCAAAGCAGGAAGCGGGCAGGGGGGGCAGGGCGTACGGATTTAACTTCGTTCCATGAAAAGAATGTACTCTTCATTACCTTTGGGTCCGAGAATAGGGGAGGTTACCGTCCCATGAATTTGGTATCCCCTGGTGCCAAAAAAGGCTTTAATATCTTCCACGACACGGGCCCGAACCGCAGGGTCTTTCACCACACCTCCCTTGCCGACATTTTCCCGACCCGCTTCAAATTGCGGTTTAATCAGTGCAAGAATGATTGTGCCCGATTGCATAAATTTTTCTGCCGCTGGAATCACAGTTTTAAGGGATATAAAAGAGGTATCGGCAACAATTATATCCAGGGGATCGACCACCTGTTCTGGTAACAGATGACGGATATTGGTTCTTTCAATGACCACGACACGGTCATCTTGACGCAGAGACCAGTCCAGCTGTCCGTAGCCAACGTCCACGGCATACACCTTTCTGGCACCCGACTTCAGCAGACAATCGGTAAAGCCGCCGGTTGACGCACCGATATCCAGACAGATTTTATTTTTAGTCGCCACAGGAAATGTGGCCAATGCCTTTTCTAATTTCAGCCCGCCACGACTGACGTAAGGGTGGTCATCTTCCTTTACCTGAATGGCGGCATCAACGTTGATCTGAGCACCGGGTTTATCCACGGGGACATCGTTGACTTTTACCTTTCCCGCCATAATAATGGCTTTGGCCCGATCTCGGGAGCGCATCAGGCCCCGTTCAACAATGACAAGGTCCAAGCGTTTTTTTTTAGCGTTACCCTTGGCCATGGAGTGTTGTACCGGCCTCAATGATTGCCTGTGCGTCTATGCCATAGGCACTGCGAAGTTCTTGTTGCGTGCCATGCTCCACAAAGGTGTCAGCAATACCGATTCGCTTAAAAGACAGCCCAGTACACCCGTTATCACAAAATAGTTCGAAAATGGCCGATCCAAATCCTCCGGCCAGGACATGCTCTTCAACGGTAATAATTTTTTTAATGCGGTCTGCCAGTGACAAAAAAAGCGTTGCATCAAGGGGTTTTACAAATCTGGCATTCACCACCGTGGCCTCAATGCCGTGTTCTGTAGCGAGCACATCCGCAGCGTCAAGTGCATCATTGGCAGGCCGCCCGGCAGCAATAATCAAAAGGTCATTGCCTTCCCGAAGCACCTTGGCCTTCCCCATCTCCACCACAGGTGCCTCGGGATCAATATCAACCCCTTGCCCAAGTCCCCTGGGATAGCGCATGGCAACAGGACCGTCATGGGCCAGTGCCGTCCTGAGCATTCGGGCCAATTCATTTTCGTCCATGGGGGCCATGAGGGTCATGTTGGGCATGGGCCGAAGATAGGCATAGTCGAATAGACCATGATGGGTGGGACCGTCTTCCCCCACAATACCACCTCGATCCAGGGCAAATATCACAGGGTGTTTGTCGATGCAAACGTCGTGAAGTATCTGGTCATAGGCCCGTTGCAGGAAGGTGGAATAAATCGCCACCACCGGGCGTGCCCCTTTGGACGCAAGACCTGCGGCAAAGGTCACTGCATGCTGCTCGGCAATACCCACATCATAAAACCGGTCTGGATAGGCTTGGGCAAAGTGACTCAGGCCAGTGCCTTCAGGCATGGCGGCAGTTACGGCAACGATTTTGTCGTTTTTCTTGGCAAACCGAAGCATGTGATCGCCAAATACCGAGGTATACGAAGGTGTCTTACCAGCGGTTTTTTTACTGCTTTTACCTGTTTCCACGGCAAAGGACCCCACGCCATGGAAGTACACAGGGTTTTTTTCAGCGGGTTTGTATCCTTTCCCTTTTTGGGTGGTCACATGAAGCAATATCGGAGAATCTGGATTTTTTATGTTGGCAAGAATATCAAGCAAGTGATCCAGATTGTGGCCATCAATGGGACCAAAATAATCAAAATTCAGGGCTTCAAACAGCATCCCCGGGGTTACAAAGGTCTTAAACGAGTCTTCCCATCGTTTGGCCCACCCATACATATCATCCCCGATTTTGGGCACGGATTTTAATGCCTGGCCAAACTGGGTTCTCATATTTTGAAGCGACTTGTTGGAAAACGTGCGGGAAAGATAGGAGGAGAGGGCGCCCACATTGGGAGAGATAGACATATCATTATCATTGAGAATGACGATCAGGCCCCGTCCAAGATCCCCGGCTTGATTCAATCCCTCAAATGCCATACCCGCTGTCAAGGAGCCATCCCCAATTACAGAGATGACATTGGAGTGATCACCGTTCAGATATTTGGCGCAGGTCACCCCTAAGCCCGCCGAGATGGAGGTAGAAGAATGACCAACGGTGAAACCGTCAAACGGGCTTTCTTTCATTTTGGTAAACCCGGAAATGCCCTTGTATTTCCTTAAGGTATCAAACGCGTTATTTCTTCCGGTGAGCAGCTTATGCGCATAGGCTTGGTGGCCCACGTCCCAGATCAAGGTGTCTTTGGGGATCTCAAATACATAATGCAGGGCCAAGGTCAGTTCCACCGCGCCCAGGCTGGAGGCCAGATGTCCGCCATTTTTAGAAACAACCTCTATGATTCTGTGGCGCAATTCAATGGCAAGTCGGCCTAACTCGTTTCGAGATAACGCTTTTAAATCTTCAGGAGAATTGATTTGTTCAAGAACGCTCAAAATAATCTTACCTTTTTCTGTTGATAATGTACCGTGCAATGGCGCGAAGCGGCTCCGCCTCATCTGAAAAACCGCAATCATCCAATGCCGTAATGGCCTGATCCGTCAGTTTCTGAGCAAAGGCCTTTGAGTTGTCGAGTCCTATAATTGATGGGAATGTCAGTTTATCGTGAAGTGCATCGGAACCGGCCGCCTTGCCCATAATATCAGGGTCCCCTTCGACATTCAAAATGTCATCCATAACCTGGAAAGACAGCCCAATGTTTTCTGAATAGGCTGTCAAGGCCGCTAATTGCTCGGGGCTGCACCCGGCACTGACCGCACCGGACTGTACGCTGACCCGTATCATTTGACCGGTTTTGTGGCGGTGAATTTTTTGTAGATGCGTCAGCATCGCATCTTGATCTGGGAAATCGGTATGGGCTATGGATTCTGCCTGCATGTCTAACATTTGACCTTCCACCATGCCATTCACGCCGGCCGCCGAAGATATCATTCCCACAAGTGATAGACGCACATCCGCTGCAGGATAACACCTAAAAAAGGAATCGGGGTGTGCAAGAATATAAAAAGCATGGGTCAGCAGCGCATCCCCGGCAAGGATTGCCGTGGCTTCGTTAAATTGAACATGGCAGGTCGGGACGCCTCTGCGCAGGTCATCATCATCCATGGCCGGTAGATCGTCATGAATCAACGAGTAGGTATGGATCATTTCAATGGCGCAGCAGGCGGGCAGGGCAATTTGTGGATCTTTGCCCAGCGCTTGGGCGGTGCCTAGGGCAAGTACTGGACGTACCCGCTTGCCCCCGGCCATCAGGGAATGGGTCATGGCGCGCACCAACTCAAGTTTCGGATCAAGTTGTCCAAGTATTGTTTTAAGGGCACCTTCGACTCGAATACGGTTTTCGATCAGATAGCGGGTTAAATCAAACGCGCGGTTCATTTGTCCGCCTCAAACGGTTCTGTTGTAAAGGTGCCATCTTCATTTAAAGTCAGCTGGCTGATTTTTTTTTCTGTCTTATCTAAAATCTCCATACAATACTTAGACTGCGCGATTCCAATTTCATATTTCTTAACCGCCTGTTCCAATGTCAGATCTCCGGATTCCATCTCCCGCACGATGGTTTCCAATTGCTTTAGCGCCGTCTCAAAAGTTTTTTTTGCCATACCATTTCCTAAATAACGGCCATGGGCCGACCTGGTCTTTCACCGAATCTGTCCACAACAAAAATTGAAAGATCTGAGTGAATTACACAGACGTCCATATAAAACGTCACCTTCACGACCGTTGCCCATATATAAGAGTTAAAAGTCAATATTTATAAGATTAAATCCTTGAAAAAGTCAATATATAGTGTTTACTGGGTTTTCTGAACTTGTGTGACCAGACGGCCATTTGCTAAAATAATTTCAACACGGTCATTGGGCATTACATCATTGGCATTTGTGATTACCTGTTTTTTAGGTAAGGCACGCGTGATGCTGTAGCCCCGCTGTAAAATCGAATTTGGATTTGAAGCTTCCAGCCGGTCGGTCATTCCCTCTATACCGGAACGTATCCCGTCCAGCCGATTGCACATGGTTTGATCCAGATGCGACACCAGGCCGTTTAAATACTGTCGCCGTTCCCGAATTTGTGCCAACGGAGAAACGTTATTCAATGTCCGTGTCAGCCATTGCAGCTGATCCCCTTTTCGGACAATCCGGTCACTTGCAGCACGCTGAAGTCGTTGGTCAAGGTCATCAATCCTGAGTCGTAAATCATCCATTATCCGGGCAGGGCTCTTAAGCCTGGACGCCAAATCCCTGATCTGGCCATATCCCAATTGCAGCCGATCCTCAATGGATTGATTCAACAGCTCGGTATGCCGATGTATCTGCCGAAGAAGATCGCTTTGATCGGGCAAGGCCATCTCAGCCGCCGCCGAGGGGGTTGGGGCTCGAAGATCTGCCACAAAATCAACAATGGTAAAATCAATCTCATGGCCCACGCCGGTTATGACTGGAATGTTGGATTCAAACACCGCCCTTGCAACCGTTTCGGTATTAAATGACCATAAATCTTCAATGGAACCGCCGCCCCTGGCAAGGATAATCAAATCGGATCGCTGATGGGCATTCACCTGTTCAATGGCCTGGACGATCTCTTGCGCTGCACCTTCCCCTTGAACCTTAACCGGCACAATCTCAATGGGAACACTGGGGCATCTGCGGCTGGCGACATTGATAATATCTCTGACAGCAGCCCCGGTCGCGGACGTCACAACATTAATTCGGGTGGGTAAAAACGGCAGCATTTTTTTATGCCCCTGATCAAACCATCCCCGAGCCGCAAGATCCTGTTTGAGCGTTTCAAACGCCTGCTGGAGGGAACCTGCACCGTCCGGCTGCATATGCTCAAAGATTAACTGGTATGATCCGCGAGGGGCATAGAGTGAGAGTCTGGCCATCCCCTTTACCATCATTCCGTTCTCAATAGAAAAATGCAAATGTCGTTTTTGGGTTTTGAACATCACACAGGAGATGACCGCATTGTTATCTTTCAAAGAAAAGTATGAATGCCCGGATGCTGGCGTCACATAATTTGAGACTTCACCGGTGACCCACAAAAAAGGGTACCGCTCTTCTAAAAGAGATTTAATTTCCCGGGTCAAGCGCCCCACCGTATATATTGAATTTTGTTCAACCATAATGATTCATACCACATTTAAATAAAAGCAATGTATAGGTTGGAGAGCCAGGGAAAGTCAATACACAGAAAATGAAAAAAGGAATTAACCGAATTCGGATAATCCCTTTTTTGTGACACTTTTAAATTGTGCGTTAATCGGATTTCCCAGTAAGGATATTGAGAAACTCCATTACTGCGGAGGCGGTTGTGAAATTTTTTATCCCTTTTTGTTTGACCACGCCCAGAAAATAATTTCCCACGGGAAAAATTAAAATATTGCTATTATTTTTTCGTGAAAATGAGACGTACTTGAAATATTTCCTCCCCAAGGTCGCTATTTTTTTACCGCAGAAATATACCATTTTAGATAATTTTTCAGGGCGCTGCATGTTTTCACTGTACGCAAGAATACTCCCCTGTCTGTTTAGAAGGATATACCCTGCAACCCCGTTAATACGTTTCACATGGGAGAGAACTTCGGCAATTCGCATTTTTTTATGTGTACCCCTTCCTTAGGCCGATCTTGGCATTAGGATAACGGATAGACGTATCTGATCTGCCTTGATGGCGGCTTAAATCCAGCGCAGATGTGGGAATTTTACTCATAGGCGTTCCCTGCGAAACCCTTCAATCAGTTGACCCACTTTTTCTGGCAGTTCCGGTTCTGGGGTAACAATCACGGCATATAATTGAGATTCAACATTAAATACGGTAAAAAACTTGTCGGAAATCAATACTGTCATTTGATCCATATCCTCATATGATTTGCTCCCACAATTGTAACTGAAAGCAAGACCGGCACCAAGGGTTTCGATATCATTTCGCCTCAGCACTGACGGCATTTTTTCGCCAACCAGTCCCTTTGTTTCATGATATAAAAAAACACCGATGATCCCAGGTACACTTTGAAGATCCTCTAAAAAAGGAATACTTTTATTTTTAAGGTTTGTCGAAGGCGCACCTGCAAGCGCATAGGAATTATTGTAGCCGCAGGCACTGCAAATAAATACGGCACGTCCCTGTGCAAAGGCTGCAGGCGCAAGATCGTTTTTCTGACCACAGTCCTCGCAGAACAGTATCATTTTATTTCCGGAATATACCCTGTAATTTCGCCCAGAAACCACCCTTGTTTTCAGGTTGATTTTTTTCTATTTCTTCTTCGGCCTCGCATCCATCATCAAACTGAGCTTCGTCGGAAACTATCTTTTGGTCATCTTCTGATCCAATAGGCTGGACATCTTCATCCGAATCGCCGCTTTGTTCAGGTACGTTATCCATTAGTGAGTTAAGGGAACCCTCCAGATCGGTTTTCGCGTCGCTGATTTCAGACACATTAACAGTAGCATGGATGTATTGGATTAGCCCTCTTAGTATATCTAAAAGTTGCACCTTTGTCTGACCGTCTTCCATCCATAATTGATCCAGGGCGGAAATATCTGTCAGCGTCTGGATATAGGTGGCGTCATCTGTCAAGCCTTCCGGTCCATTCAATACCTTTTTCAAGCGCGTCATGATTGCATCACAGGAATCCGTTTCATCCAGGTCCCCCATCATTGACGCTACGTCTAATTCAGGTATTTGGGAATCAAACGCCCCATGATCGGACGATATAATCTCATCCGCGTCATTAGACAGTACTTCTAAAGGGACCCCTTCACCCTTTTCGTCCTCTTGACTAGTAGGTGCAAAATCCAATGCAGGAATAAAGTCATCAACATCATCAACGTCACCGATATCATCATCCAGCTCTTCATTATCCAGCGTTTCTATGCCGTCATCTGTCCCAAATTCTCCCAGGGGCGCAGCATCGGGTGAAACAAATTCGGAAAGACCCGGTTGAATGAATTCATCATCATCATCTTCTTCGCTGTCGTCGTCAAATCCAGGGGCGTCAAATGATTCGTAAGTGGACGCTTCCGTCAGAGACTCCTTTTCAGTGCTGACTTCGAGCATACTGTCTTCAGAAACATCAAGGTTAAAAAATTCATCCAATCGGCTTCCAATTTCAGGTATGGGGTCTTGTTCTACCCTTTCCGGCGTATAATTTTTAATTCCGTCACCACGCACTTCATCTGGTGACGCTCCCATTAAATCCTGCGGTGGTTGGGGCGCCGATCCATGAAGTTCAGACATATGAATCGCATCAAGCAGTTCATCGGCCGGGGAGGCCTTGGGTGAAAACAGGTCGTCCATGACATCCCTTTTCGGTTCAGGCGCTTTGTTCATTCCAGACAGTGCCGGCACGATCGGATCACCGACATTATCTGTTTCAGACAATACACTCAGCGTTGCCTCTCCGACAGGAACAGTTGCACCACCAACATGGGAGAGTGCCGGTGGCAGTTCATCATCGCTCTGTGAGGCTCCGGGGTCAGCGGCAGCGCTCTGGGACACAATTCGATGCTTAAATTCATTATATTGAAAGATATTATCATCGACCAATGTCTTTTTTTGCAACATTGACATATCAGGGGTCTTCACCAGTTTTTCGAAATCCTGGAAAACCGATTGGAGGAGTGTAATGGCATCGTTATCTGCATCTGAACCGTTTCGTGCAATGTAGCCGCCAAGACTGTTCATTATCCTTAAAAAAGTAAATTGTACTTTATCAGATTGCAGCTTTTCTTTAAGACTGCTAATGACCTTATCGAAGCTATCCAAGGTGTCGTCTGATATCTCCCAATCCACAGAAAGAATCACTGCCTGAAGCGCTTCGAAATCCGATTTTGAAATAAGTGGCGTACTTAAAATAGCGGTTTTCAACGTTCGAAATGATGCTAACTCCTGAGCAACAATTTGTCTTGCCTCGTGAGGTGAAACAGCAGGTGTCCTGACCAGCACTTCCAGGTCGGTGCAAAGGCGTCCCAAAAGCGGCAAGGCATCCCCATGTGAATTTTGTTTTTTTTCTGCCAGGTACTTAGTAATGGACGTCATCATTTTGACAAGGGTTTGTGTCTCAGATGTGCTTGACGCAGGGTCACTGCCAAATTCCGATAAAAGGGCTTCCAGTGACCTGGCATCTTCATGGATTATTCCAGATTCCAACGCTTCAATCTTTTGTTTAATCTCAATAATCGCGTCCAAAATAGTCTCCTTAGAATATCTGATCCTGAATAGAACCAAGGGTCATTGATATGATTTTTTTCAACGTTGGAATCACATTGCCGCCACTCACCGCATTGGCTTCAAAGGCCGGCACTTTTAACAGGCCATTTAAGTCTTTTTGCATAATTTTCGACGACAGGGTTGGCGTATCGGTTTTACGAAGATCAATTTTATTATACTGCATCACCAAGGGAATTTTAAATAAATCCAGATTATATGTCTGAAGGTTTTCATACAGCTGGTTCAGGGATTCAATATTTTTTCTCCGCTGATTTTTTTGAACATCTGCGACAAATACAATACCGTCAACCCCTCTGAGTACCAACCTGCGAGTCGCGTTATATTTAACTTGCCCCGGAACCGTATACAGCTGAATCGTAACATCAAATCCTTTAATTTTGCCGACATCAAACGGTAAAAAATCAAAAAACAAGGTTCGGTCATCGTGGGTTTTCAAACTGACCATCTCTGTTTTTATCTGTTCCCGATATTTTTGATTAATGTATTCTAAATTGGTAGTTTTCCCGCCGCGACCCGGGCCATAGTATACAAGTTTTATCTGGACTTCTTTGGTCTTGACATTGATAAGCGCCAATGGTGTTTCCCCCTTTGATTTCAGGGTTTACTGCAAATTTTCAGAACAGAACTATTCCCCGGATGAGAGCGCCTGTAAAATCTCTTTGGTCGCTTCTGAGGCTTTTAATCTAACGATTCCAAGTGAGATATCTTTGTTGAACATTAAAATAAGCAGTGTATCATTATTAACTTTGCTAAAGTGGATGCTTGACTTTTCACCTTTATGAAACAAAAGTGAAAACTCGGATTCTCCAATTAGCTTTGCCATGGCATCAACCGCTGCAAAATTACCTGCAGCCAGCGCTGCGAAAGCAGTCGAGTCAAGAGACGATTTTCCATTGTGATGCTTTGCAATGGCATTCCCACTCATGTCCATATAAATCACATGGTCAATCCCAGTGGCAATAAGATGGTTTTTAATGGCATTATCAATAGCATTTAATTGATTTTTATTGAACATATTGAAATCTATACCTCAGTTTTATATGTAAAGTCCGATGCAAACCCATTCGGTTCTTTCGATATTTGTTGTGAGCTGTGCCTGGGTGTTGATAGACCCAGGACGGCCCGTGGCCGTTATAAAATTGTGTACTATCTGAATATCATATTCCTAACACAATAGATCGTAAACCCAACCCACAAAATCCAATCTGCAATCAACATGCAAAATTGGTACCTTGAAAATAGAAAATATGACAAAAGGGTACTGAACCATATTGTCCATGAATAACCTGATATAATTTATCTTGATCAATTAAAGGCGGTCTGTTTCAATACCTTTGATTAAAAAGAAAATCTCGAACCAATTTGTTTTTTAACGATTTTTGCGGCAAACCTCGTGAAGAATCAAGTCGGCCCATAATTATTAAATCAAGTTGATCGAAAATACGACAGCAGTATTTTACATACCATTCCCCCATTAAACAACCATAATTTGTAATATGCAAGACAATTATTGTTAAAATTGAAAATATAACGGCCACGGGCCGCCCCTGGTCTATCAACACCAAGGCTCAGCCCACAACGAAAATTGAAAGATCTGATTGAATTACACAGACTTTTTATATGAAAGTCTGTGTCGCCCACTCAGACCTTTCAAATTTTGTTGTGGGCCAACGACTGGGATTCGATAGACCAAGGACGGCCCGTGGCCGTTATAAAAAATGAAAAAAGGGGGAACGTTTTGTTACCTTTGAAACAGGTGGATTGTTTCATCGACATGGGTGGGGTCAGTTATGATTGGCGGTAACAAAAGGCTGTCTAAAATGCTTTGAGCCGCCGTTTTTGATCCGCCCCGACGGGTGTGGATGTAGTCGGCTGTCTTTTGTGACAATTGGGTTATATCGGGTAGAGATTTAAGATGGGAGACCATGGTATCGGCTATGGATTTCCAATTCGAGCATTGGGTGACCACACCGATATCAAATATCTGTTCTCCGATCCAGGTGAAATTTTTCCAATGGGGGCCGATGGTGGTGGGAATGCCCAACACCACAGGTTCAAGGAAATTCTGGCCACCCAGAGGTCTGAGGCTACCGCCAACAAACACCGTTGATGCGTGGGCATATGCGGCACGAAGTTCGCCAAAGCGGTCCCAGAGTATAAGACCGGGGCCCTTGAGAGGCTCGGTAAGTTCTGATCTAAGCACCGGTGACAGCCCATGGTTTTTCATCTGTTTGAGCACCGGGGGGATGCGGTGCATGTGTCGGGTGAAAACGGCAATGGTTTGTTCTGGAAATTTTTTTTGGAGGTGTTGGATCAAATGGATCAGATCCGACTCTTCTTCTCGCCGGATGGATGCTATAATTGAAAGGGGAAGATCTCGTGGTATTACTTTCCCTATCGCCGCCGAAGCGTGTCCGTTTCGACCGTTCTTTTCCCATGGCGTAATCATGTCAAATTTAATATTGTCCATGGTGGAAATTAAGGTTTTTGGAAAAATCTGACCATACCGCTTTGCATCTTCCGGTGAGATGGCCAGCACTTTATCGGGTGACAGGCTACGCCACATTTTCCTGATCAGTTTGTAATGGCGCAGGCTTTTAGCTGACATTCTTGCGTTGAGGATTTGGATGTGGGTATTGTTTTTTTTCAATGCATGGAGCAGGGCAGGCCATAATTCGGTTTCCAGCAGCACCATTATTTGGGGATTGATGGCACGGACCGCGGCCGTTACAGTGTGTATCATATCAAAGGGAAATACTGTCACCGTGGCGTGAATGGATGGATGGGGCGGGTCTTGCGCGATACCCTTTTTCAATATCTCAATGCCCTGATCTGTGGTGGCGGTCAACAGAACTCGAATCGGGGATTCAGCAGACATCTGTTTTAAGATGGACAACGAAAGAAAGGATTCCCCGGCCGATGCCGCCTGTATCCAGATGTCGGCTGGGGTTAAATGGCTTGCACTCAGCCGCTTGTCAAAGGTGGGGGCAAGGCGTTTGTTTCGTCGCAGAAAAGGCAGGGCGATCCACCATAGGATATTGTAAAATTTTAAAAAATTGGGTATATGTGTAGACTTTATCATAGGGCCTTATGCTCTCATGTTTTTTTGAAATTGACAATAGAAAGAAAGTGAGTTCCCTATCATGACGGCAGGGATGCACAGCTCCCCCGGCAGATTATCCAAAGTCCGCCGAAACAAGATAATCAATATGATCAAATGCCATTGGCAGCGCCTGGCACTGGCTGTCGTATGCATGGTGCTGGTGGCCTGTGCCAATGGGGCCATGGCACTGCTGGTAAAACCGGTGCTGGATGATATCTTTATTGCCAAAGACAGGGATATGCTCCTGCTCATTCCTGGCTTGGCCATTCTCGTTTTTATCATTAAAGGGGTCGGTGCGTATGGGTCTGAATATCTGATGAATTATATCGGCGAGCGGATCATTCGGCAGTTCCGGGACAGCCTGTATGAAAAGATCACCGATCTGCCCGTCATTTTTATTCATAAAGAGACAACTGGGGCGCTCATGTCCCGGATTACCAATGATGTGAACATTGTCAAAGGAATGGTATCGACGGCTGTGATTAGTCTGTTTCGGGATTCATTTTCTGTAATTGCATTTCTGTGCGTTATTTTTTACCGGGACTGGCAACTGGCGCTTGGGGCCTTTGTTGTGCTGCCCTTGGCCTTTTATCCCATTGTGGTGTTTGGTCGTCGAATACGAAAATTCTCCACCGGAACCCAAGAGACCATGGCAGACCTCAACGCCTTTCTCCATGAGACCTTCTCCGGTGCCAAGATCATTAAGATTTTCAATCTCCAGGCCTTTGAAAAGAAGCGATTCCGTGAAAAGACAGCGCAATTGTTTCGTCTGGAGATGAAAAAGGTGGCGACACGTGCATTGTCTTCCCCGGTGATGGAGTGCCTGGGTGGACTGGGCATTGCATTTATTATCTGGTTCGGCGGTATGCGGGTGATCAATGGCACCTCAACACCAGGGATCTTTTTTTCATTTTTGACTGCTGTGATGATGCTGTATGATCCGGTGAAAAAGCTGTCCAAGCTTAATAATAAAATCCAGGAAGGCGTTGCCGCAGCCGTAAGAGTGTTTGATGTGCTGGAGCAGGATGATGTCCTGGCCCAGAAACCTGATGCCCTGGTGCTGGACGCAGGTGTCTGTGAGGTGGCGTTTGAAGAGGTTACATTTGCCTATCATCCAAACGACCCCCCAACACTCAAAGACATCAATCTAAAAGCCGCGCCAGGTGAGGTGCTGGCATTAGTGGGCATGAGTGGGGGCGGTAAAACCAGTCTGGTGAATCTTATCCCAAGACTCTATGATGTTACCTCGGGCCGGGTGACCATCGCCGGTCAGGATGTGAGGGATCTGACGGTGGCATCACTTCGGGACCATATTTCCATTGTGACCCAGGAGCCGATTCTTTTTAATGAAACGATATGGGAAAATATCCGTTACGGGAAGATGGATGCCACACGCGCAGACATAGAAACCGCCGCAAGAGCGGCCTATGCCCATGAGTTTATCATGCGCTTTCCAAATGGGTATGATACGGTGATCGGCGAGCTGGGGTTTCGGCTGTCAGGCGGAGAAAAGCAGCGATTGTGCATTGCCCGTGCCCTGATCAAAAATGCCCCGGTACTGATTTTGGATGAAGCCACCTCGGCGTTGGATTCCGAAGCTGAAAAAGTGGTGCAAAAGGCCTTGGAAAATTTGATGAAGGGCCGGACTTCTTTTGTGATTGCGCACCGCCTTTCCACCATTGAGTATGCTTCCCGGATTATTCTGCTCAAAGGCGGTCGTATTGTTGAGCAGGGTACCCATGATGAACTTATGGCCCGTGAAGGGGCCTATTATAAATTACAATCCATGCAGGCAAGGCATCCTGCCTGACGTTAAATGAAGGCCCATGGTCAAAATAAAATCACTTCTCTGCCTGTGTTTTAAGCCACCTGCGTGATGGTGGCTTAACATTCGACGCAGCTTTAAGAGATTAATTGTGACCAGGGCGCTGGAAAGGAAAAATTACCATGGCTGTTTCAAAAGAACTGCTTGAAATCCTGGTGTGCCCCAAATGCAAGGGGGAGGTCGTGCTGACGGAAAAACAGGACGGATTGGTCTGCGGGGCCTGCGCCCTGAAGTATGAAATCAAGGATGATATTCCCATCATGCTCATTGAAGAGGCAACGCCGGTTTAACGAATGAGTACGCCTAAACCGCCGGATCCGGCTAAACTTGTAGTCTCGGTCTTTATGAAGGACAAAAATCTGTTCGGCTGTATGTTTGAACGGCTGGAGGAGATTGGGGGGCCTGTGGATCTGGTGTCCAGGTGGCTTGATTTTGATTTCACCGACTATTATTACAAGGAGATGGGGGCACCGCTCTACCGTCGCCTGGTGGCCTTTCAACCCTTGATGGCACAGTCCGCACTGGCGGCTGTCAAGCTGAAAACCAATGCCCTGGAGCAGGCGTTTCTCAAAAACGAGGCCCGTCGACAGGTGAACATTGATCCAGGATATCTGCTGCCCTCACGGTTTGTTCTGGCCACGGGCAAAGACTATTCCCATAGAATCTATATTGGAAAACAGATCTATGCGGACCTGACCCTGATGTACACCAAACAGGGATTTAAAACACTTGAGTGGACCTATCCGGACTATGGCTCAAACGCAGTACTTAGCTTCCTGGGTCAGGTCCGACAAAAATATCTGCTGGACCTTCAAGAACGTAACACATAAGGATTTAAAATGATAAAAAGCATGACGGCCTTTGCCAAGGCATCTGCTCAGGAAGGCACGCTGTCGGCGGACTTGACCATACGCGCATACAATTCCAGGTACCTGGATGTCGCGATTCATCTGCCTGAGGCCTGCCAGCCATTTGAAGACGAGATCAAGCGGGTGATCTCAAGCCGTCACACCCGAGGCCGAATGGAGGTCCGGGTCACGCTTTCGGACACCGCAAAAGATCAGGCGCTTTTTGAGGTAGATGAAATCAAAGTTCGTGCCTATTTCAAAGCACTGACCCAGGTTCAATCCATGCTGGGGATGACGGCTGAGATCCCTTTGGAAACCGTATTGGGTGAACGGCAGCTGATCACGATGGCCAAACAGGAAATGGATCAGAACGCGTTAAAGCAGGTGCTGGTGAGTGCTGCGCAAACCGCTGTTAAAGAACTGGATGTCATGCGCTGCCGGGAGGGTGACAACCTCTACCAGGATTTGAGCTGCCGGCTGAAGGACATTGAAGATCGTATGGAAGAGATTGAAGCGCTGGCGGCGTCGGTGCCTGAAGCCTATAAAGCCCGGATCAATGAACGGCTGGCTGTTCTCATGGAAGATGCGGAGCAGATTGATCCGGTGCGATTGGCACAGGAAGTGGCCATTCTGGCAGATAAGAGCGATGTCTCTGAGGAGATTGTGCGAATTTACAGCCATATAAAACTGTTTCGGGAGATCATGGATGCCCCGGACTCCCAAGGCAGAAAGCTGAATTTCTTGATCCAGGAGTTTAATCGGGAGTTTAACACCATTGGATCAAAGGCTGGAACCCCTAAACTTTCCCATGCGGTGGTGGATCTTAAATCGGAGCTGGAAAAAATTCGAGAACAGGTACAAAACATAGAATAGGTGAATCGTATGGAACAGGTACTATTAAATATCGGGTTTGGTAACACCGTGGTTGCCGAACGGGTGGTGGCGATTTTATCCCCTAACTCCTCACCCATGAAGCGGGTCAAAGATGAAGCCAAAGAGGATCGTCGGCTGGTGGATGTGACCCACGGTAGGAAAACCCGTGCTATTATTATTACCGCATCAAACCATGTGATCCTTTCAGCCATCCAGGCGGAAACCATTTCTTCCAGGTTTGAGGCGTTGGCAATGGGTGAGGCAGAGGATGTCTCTGTCAGGGGAAAAGCCAAAGCCAGAGCAAAGGCTGTCAGGGAAAAGAAGGGCGAAAAATAGGAACGCTTGTCCCATTTTTTGTATGAAAGTCTGTGTAACTTACTAAGATCTTTCATTTTTTGTTGTGGGCTGTGCCTTGGTGTTGATAGACCAGAAGCGGCCCGTGGCCGTTAAAGGAAAAATGCCCATGAACACCACAGGCAGATTGTTCATCCTCTCCGCGCCATCGGGGGCGGGGAAAACCACCTTGATTCGACAGATACTCAACCGGTTTGACCGGCTCTTTTATTCGGTCTCCCACACCACCCGATCGCCCCGAAAGGGTGAGGTGCACGGCCGAGATTATTTTTTTACGGACAAAGCCACCTTTAAAACCCTCATAGACACCCATCAGATGCTGGAGTGGGCAAAGGTCCATGATCATTATTACGGCACCTCAAAATCCTTTGTGCAAGCCCAGCTTGAGGCAGGAAACAGTATTCTTCTGGACATTGATGTCCAGGGGGGACGACAGATTATGGATACCGATCTTGATCCTGTCTCTATCTTTATCATGCCCCCGTCCCTTGAGGTGTTGGAACAGCGATTGCGGGGTCGTGGGACGGACAATGAGGCTGTGATCCGTACCCGGCTTGAAAATGCCAGGGACGAAATGGCACAGCGGGGGGCCTATACCCACGTGGTGGTGAATGATCGTTTAGAAGATGCCGTGTCTGCCCTGAGCGATATTTTTAAAACCACCCTGGGGGAAAATCGTTGATGGCCCACCGACGCAAAAATGAAAAACACAATCGCCCAAAAAGATTAGACGGTGCCAGCGAATCGGCAACGACATCCCGCGGCCGCCGAAAAGGGGTGCCGGCCAAATCAGATATACTGTATGGGTTTCATTCTGTGTATGAAGCCTTGAAAGCGGGCCGGCGACGATTCGATACCCTTATATGTTCCCCGCGACGATGTGATCCTCGAATGGAAAAAATCATGGTACTGGCTGAGAAAAGAGGGGTTGCCGTCAATACCGCATCGGGGGCGATACTGGAAGAGATGGCGGGTGGCGGAAATCACCAGGGTGTCTGTGCCAGGGTATCCCGTTTCCCCGCAACGCCAGTCGGCGATCTCTGGGACACGCTCAAGACTTGCCGGGAGAAAGAGCGAGCGCCTTTTTTCGTTTTAATTTTAGAAAGCATTGAAGATCCACACAATATGGGCGCCCTCATCCGAACAGCCCTGTGCGCAGGGGTGAATTACATCGTCATTCCCAAAGATCGGTCCGCCCAGCCTTCTGCAGGGGTCTCGAGAAGCTCTGCCGGTGCCATGGAACATGCAAATATCGTTGTGGTCACCAACCTGGCTGCATTTATGCGGGAACTCAAAGGGTGTGGGGCTTGGATTTCCGGCCTGGATGCCCATGGGGATAACGGATTGTTCGAATCTGATCTCACCGGAGATCTGGCCCTGGTTGTTGGGGGAGAGCATAAGGGGCTGCGTCCAGGTGTCCGCAAAGAATGTGATTTTATTCTTTCCATCCCCATTGCAGGGGGCGTTAATTCTTTGAATGCATCTGTGGCCGGGGGGATTGCCATGTATGAGGCCCGGCGGCAAAGGGGGTGGGGGGACCCGTTCGATCCTCAAAAGTAGATCAAACGATAGAAAGGCTGGTGCCCTCATGATCAAGCATTTAAAAAAGTATGGATTGCCTTTGATCCGGGAACTGCCCCGGGGAATATCTGAGCTTGTTTTTCCGGATAAATGCCTTAAGTGCGGCATCTATATCCGCCGTGACCCGCAATCTTATCTTTCAAGCTGTTTTTGCCGCCCATGCCGGGGGGATCTACCTGAATATAATCCGCCCTTCTGCACCTGCTGTGGCCAGTTATTTCCCGCTGGAGCGTCCCATTTATGTGAAACCTGTCTTAAACAAACACCCATGGTGGAAAAGGTGCGGGCGGCCTTTGAGTACCAGGGAATCATCCGGGAGGCCGTGGCCTGTCTAAAATATCAGGGGCAGCTCAGTATCGCCCGCCCCCTGGAATGTCATCTGTTTGACGCATTTTGCACCTGGTTTTCAAAAGATAAGATCCATCTGATCCTGCCCATTCCCCTGCATCGAAAAAAGGCGGCAGAACGGGGATTTAATCAGTCCTATCTTCTCATCCGAAATTTTTTAAGATTATACCAAAACCGGTATAAGACGACACCGCCATGGGCTGTGGATTTTCTTTCCCTGGCCAGAATACGCCACACCCTGAGCCAGACTGGGCTGGATGAAACGCAACGGGAGAAAAACCTTGCCCGGGCGTTTGCCTGGCAAAGTCAACAGGGGCTTGAAGAAAAAAATGTTTTGCTGGTGGATGATGTCTATACCACCGGTTCCACCTGCAAGGCTGCGGCCGCGGCCCTTAAATCTGCCGGTGCGGCCGCTGTGTATGCCCTGGTGCTGTCACGGGCCTGATGTATTGTAACCCGCTGATTGGTGGGGCAGTGTTCGCCTATTTCAACTTTTTGATAATCGCCTCGACGGCTTTTTCCGCAGTGGCACCAAACAGGGTGTCAATGTCCACAAGGTTAAGGTATTTATCGTCCCAGGTGATGGTTTTTGTCTCCAGAATCCAGTCTTTGAGACGACCGTATTTCCCGCCCAGCGCCTTTATTTTTTTAAGTAAAGAGACCTCTTTTGAGTCCTTGAAACCAATGTTCAAAGAAAGGAGGTACTCAATGATATTTGAGCTGGATGACGAGGATGAAATCACCGGAATTACCAGAATATTCTTATTATCCTTTCTGCCTTTTCCAATGTATACGTTGCCCTCCCGGACAATGATATTCTTGGTCCCCATAAGCCGGTTATCAGTTTCTACCCTTGAGGTTTCTGATGTCAATGCCCCTGTTTTTTTGATCAATTCAATACGGGTTTCGTCAGTGACATCGCCTAGAAGGCTTAAGCCGGTGATCCTGTAAAGCAAGGTCCCGTGGACAGTGGATATAATTTCCTGGAGGTTTTTGATGACCAATACGTTTTTGTTGGTCAACTGGGAAATCTGCAGATTATGGTCGGCAAGTTGGTCAAAGACTAGCCCCTCAAAGGATTCACTGATACGGCTGGTGCCCACGGTCACCGTCTTTGCCTGATGCTTAATGGCATCCACCGGCCGGGCGGTGGCATTGATGGCCTGTCCCATGGTATTAAAAAAGGTGGTAAACATATTGGCCGGGGTTCCCTTGATGCCAAAATCGATTTCAAAATCCCGTACCGGCAGCCGGCCCGATAGATATTTGAGCAGCAAAGTGGTGTTTGTTATGGTGTTCAGCCCAATGGCTGCGGGGAAGTCATCTGCGCGGCGCCTTTGGGAGAAGTGATTGTAAAATTCAGCTATTTTTTCGCGGAAATTGCGTTCAAGAAGCACCTCATAGTCATCCCGGCCCTGGTTCTTGAAATCTGTGATGGTTTCTTGAATGGTTGTCCGGGCATCGTAAAAGAACCTGGACTTTTCATTAATGGCCAATGCTGCGTAATATCCCCATAAATGGCCTACCAGGGTCGTGAGAATGGGGGCAAATTGCTCCTGGATCTCTGGAATTTTAAATACATATTCGGCGTAGCGGTCGAATCGGTTTTCTCCTTCGGAAGTGATGACAATGGGGCAGGCTTTGTGGGCGTTGAAAATGGCGGTATCCTTGATGATGTCTCCTAACACACTTTCCCGGGTCCCCGCAGCACAGACAATGATCAACGGTTCTGCAGAAAGGTCGATGTGCTTTTTGTCTTCAACAAAATCAGAAGAGATGGTCTTATAGCAAAGTTCCGATAATTTGATACGGATTTCGTCAGCAGAGGTTTTATTGGCGCCAGACCCCACAGTGGCCCAATAATTTTTGGTGACCGCAACACGGTCGGCAGAGGCCTTAATTGCATCTTTCATTTTTAAAATGGTCTGCATTTTTTCCGGCAGGGCGGACAGGGCATGGAGTTGTTCGCTGATATAGCTTTCAGTTCTGGCATTGAGAATGGCGGTCAGGTGCAGTCCGATAATGGCACCCGCCGTCAGCTGGGCGTAGAACGCCTTTGTGGATGCAACGGACATCTCAATGTCCCTGCCCGAACTGGTGTATAATACGCCGTCGGTTTTGAATGTCAGATCCGAGTCCCTTCGGTTGACGATGGCCAGTGTCGCGGCACCGCAAGCCTTAACCATATCCACCGCACGATTGGTGTCCGTGGTGGTCCCCGATTGGCTGCAGGCCACTACCAGGGTGTCAGCCATGGCACCGGGGGCGTCATGTCCACATTCAAGGATGGGAAACCCTGATAGCTCTGAGGATTTCAATGCCCGGATGTCAATGGGCTGTCCTTCTATAAAATGGATGAGAAGGTCCGCACAGCCCTGGGCCGCAATGGCTGCTGTTCCCTGTCCAATGAAATAAATTTTATTGAATGTACCGGCCTTTAGTCCGGCCTCCAGATGTTCTGGAATGATTGTTGAATCCAGGTTGATATTCAAAAGACCTGAACCCGGATTCTGTTTGAATTTGTTTTCAAGGGTTTTTTCCACTGAATGGGGAGATTCAGAAATCTCTTTAAGGAAATAATGGGGGAATCCTTGCCGATCAATATCCCGGGATGTGATCTGACTGGTCAAAACATCTGTTTCACTGAGTTCAATGGGCTGTTTGTCATAATAGTAGGACTGGATCCCTTGAATCCCTCCGGCAGAGTGCTGGTCTAAAATGACAATCTGTCCTTTGTCCTCACCGTTCAGTTTAATGTAGTTCTGAGTTTCTTCCACCACACCATAGAGCTCTGAAGCGGCAATATAGTGGTCTGGGGCAATGCCCACAAAAATGGCTTGGCCGCTGCCTTTCTGGGCTAGAAACAATTTTCCTGGGGCAAGATCGGTGTGCATGGAAATGGCGTGGGACCCTTCAAACTCATTGACGGAGAGACGGAAGGCCTCTTCAATGGATGTACCAAGCTTGAGGTGATGTTCGATCTGAAGCGGAATCAGTTTGGTGTCGGTGTTAATTTCCGGATGGATTTTATCGTACCGGGCTTCATATTCGGTTTTCAGCTCCAGGTAGTTGTCGATATCCCCATTGAGGCAAACGTGGATAATGCCGGATTTGGTGATCTTGTTGTCCGTTGGGGTGTTATCGACTGGGTGGCAGTTGGGTACTGAAATGTCACCTACGGAAGCCCACCGGGTATGGGCGGAAACCGAGTTGGCGTCCATGGGATGTTGTGCCACCAATTGGAGGAGATGATCGTTTTTGATCTGGTTACGGATAAATGTGACATTGTCTCCCAAGGCACCGATTTCTGCTGCAAATTTATACACAAAGCAGACAGTCGTCGCGTGGCTGCCTGGGATGGTATTGACTGAAATGGTGTTGTTGGACAGCAGGATGTGGTTGGACCGTTCTTTGAAGATTTGGGTGAGGCCTTCGTTCTTCAGCACTTGCTTGTATTTTTCATATTCGGCTTCAGACAGGGTACACATAATGGAGATCCCCGCTGAATCACGGCCTCGTACCTCTAGGCGATCAATACTGTTGAGCACGGCGTTGATCCGTTTAAACAGGAGAATGCCTGTACTGGAACAATTGCAGTTCATCCGTGGGGCCAAGGCGGATATCGATTTGATATTATTCAGTATTTCTTTTTCAAGGCACCAATGAATATCCTTAAGTGTTTCTATCCGTTCCGCCACCATTTCGACTTCAGGGGCAGAAAGACCTGGGGTCATGGCCTTAAAATGTGCGGATTCTTCCTGTAGGATGCGGTGCAGTTCGGCTGACAACTCCACCATTTTGTTGGTTTGCTTTTGATCGCCACACAGGGCGATAAAGTCGGGTTCTTGTTTCAGGCGGCGAATCTGTTCCATAAGGGGCACAAGCCATTCTCCGCCGCCCATATAGTTGTCTGGAAGGGCCTGGTCAGTATCTTTAGGGAGACGATGGGCCGTCAGTGTCTCCAATATCTGTGATGTGGAAAACGTTTTCGTTTGTGTTGTGTCTGCAACGCCTTTATAGGCCACAAATGCGCAGATACCACAGTTCAGCCGGTTGGGCTGATCTGGAAAAAGGATCAAGGTGTGGGGCTCGGCCTTTTGCAGGGGTTGGCCCACTGCAAGTTTGAGGTGCCAAAGCTGCTTTAAGATTTTATGGATCGGAGTAAATGTCATAGGGTCTCTCCCTTGTTCTGATATTCTATCCTGATGTAAATACCCTTCTCCCAAAGTCAGGGGGATCGTGTGTCCCAGCAGCTATGGGGTGGAATCATGTCGGACTTTTCGGGGCGGGCGTAAAATAAGTTTTGAGCATGGCCCTGGCATGGGCCGCCGCTTTGGTACCAATGTATTTGCGGTGGCCCACCACAACCGTCACAATCAGGGTTTTACCACTTTTTTTTTCCATGCCGAATCCGGTGAACCAATCGTATTTAACCGTTCGTTGTGTGTTGAATAAAGAACCGGTTTTTCCGCCGATTGTCAGTTTGGATAACACCTTGTCCCGGGAATATCCCCTGAACGCTTTGCGTGCTGTGCCATTTGAAATTGTTTTTTTCATAAGCGTAACCATGGTTTTGGCGGTGTTCGGCTGAATGGTTGTTTTATAAACTTCTTTTTTGCTTTTGTAAACGACCTGTCCGTCAGCTTCCGTGATTCGATCCACCATGCGGGGGGTCAGAGATCGGCCTTGGTTGATAACTGCAGAGGTTAACTGGGTGGCAAACATGGGTGAAATTTGGGTCTTGCGATTAAACCCACATCCGAGTTCAGCCAGGTGATACGCATTGTCCGTGACGGCAAATGTGCCCCCCTGAAAATCGAAATCAGTCTGTGTTTTTGCATTAAATCCGAATCGGGACGCATAGAAATTGAGCCTTTCACGGCCCAGATATAATTTACCGATTTTTCCGAACACTGGATTGATGGACTCGGCAAAGGCGGTTGCCAGGGTGACCTTTGTGGTGTATTTATTCTTTTTATCCGTAAGTTGTCGCTTGTACAAGGTGTATTTTCTGCCATTAAAATACAGGGGCGTATTTGCCGTGTACTTTAAGGCATCAACAGCTGCCGCAGCCGTGACGATTTTAAAAATACTGGCTGCCGGGTAATTGGAAACAAGGCATGGATTGACAGTGGTGTCTGCCAGATCAAATCCGGCCATGGCCTTTATAAATCCGGTGCGGCCGTCCATGGCAATGGCGGCGATACGCTGGGGTTTTCCCCGAGTCAAGGTTTTCAGGTGCTCAAATCGTTTGCTGAGCATGGCCTGAAGCCCGGTATCCATATGGGTCTGAACGGTGGCAGAGCCTGCCTCTGTGTTTACAATAAACCGGTGTTGGGGGGCATTGAGAAATGTAATATTTTTGATCAGTGTCTTGACATCCGCCTTTGAGAGCGTGGCCGGGGTCGCAGGGTCCGGAATCGAAGCGTTTGGCACGGCCGATTTTTTAGGGCGGTTGAACATCCCGTTATGGCCGAGATGCATTCCATAAAAAACGCAACCGGCCATGAAAATTATGGTCGCTGTCACCCCTATGAATTTTTTTAAAAAAGCGTTTCGCCGGCGTCGGGCGAGATAATCCGATTGGAGTGCTCGCCAGGTATTTTCTTTGTTGTAAGTATTCAATGGCTCGGTGCGCAAACCTTGACTCCATACTGTGTCCCAGACGGGCGGAACGGTAATGTTTTATTTTACAGGTGTGCCCAGTTTCGGGGTGCCATCAAATCCTGACAATATCAGATTTTTTTTCAAGCTGCCGGCCAGGATCATCCCTTGGGAGACTTCCCCCATTAGTTTGGCTTCCTTGAGGTTGGCTACGACAATCACCGTTTTGCCGATGAGGTCTTTGGGAGTATAGCTTTTACCAATGCCGGCAATGATCTGCCGTGTTTCGACGCCTAAATCCACCTGGAGCTTGAGCAGCTTGTTGGATGCGTCTATCTTTTCGGCGCTGATGATTTTGCCGGCCCGCAAATCTATTTTGGCAAATTCATCAATGGTGATTTCATCTTTTAAGGCGGGTTTAAAGGGCTTGGGCGCTGCTGCCGCCTTTTCTTTTTTAACCTCAATCCGTGGAAAAAGAATGTCAGGTGTTTCCAGCAGGGTACCTTCCGGGATCTGGTTCCAGGGACGGATGTCATCCAGGAGAAGTTCGCCGGACGCCGGCAGGGGCAGTCCCAGTGCCGTAGTGATTTTTGCACTGGTTTCAGGCATCACAGGGGCGATCAGGCCGGCAACGGTACGCAGGCCTTCCAGAAGTTGATGGAGCACCGCGGAAAGTTCACTGACCTTGGTTTCGTCCTTGGCAAGTTGCCATGGCTGGAAGGTGTCAATATATTTGTTCATATATGAGATCAATTCCCATACACAGATCAGCCCGTTGTGGAACTGGCACAGATCCATGGCCTTAACCCAGCCGTCAATGGCTTTTTGGGCTTGTGACGCAATGCTGTAGGTGGGGTTCAGGGCGGGATCCGTCCCTTTGACCTCGCCGTTAAAATAGCGTTGTGTCATGGAGAGCACCCTGGAAAACAGGTTGCCCAGGTCGTTGGCCAGATCGGAGTTGATCCGTGCCACAATGGCGTCCTCGGTGAAGTTTGCGTCCAGGCCGAACACCATTTCCCGCATGAGAAAATATCTAAAGGCGTCTGTGCCGTATTGACCGGTTACTTCAACAGGGTCGGTGACATTGCCAATACTTTTGGACATCTTGGAGCCCTGGACGTTCCAGAAACCATGAACGTTCAGTCCGTTATAGATGTCGATCCCTGCGGCCTTGAGCATGGTGGGCCAGTAAATGCCGTGGGGTTTGATGATATCCTTGGCCACAAAATGCCGGGTGGTGGGCCAGAATGTTTTAAATCTTTCCGAATCAGGATACCCCAACGCCGTGATATAGTTGACCAGCGCGTCAAACCACACATAGGTGACATACGCATCGTCAAAGGGGAGGGTGATCCCCCAGGTCAACCGGCTTTTGGGACGGGAGATACACAGATCTTCCAGGGGTGATTTGAGGAAAGAGAGGATTTCTGTCTTATACTGTTCCGGACGGATGAAATCCGGATGGGATTGAATGTGATTGATGAGCCAGTCCTGGTAACGGCTCATTTTAAAAAAATAGTTGGATTCGGTGATGGTCTGGGGCGCGGTGTTATGGTCCGGGCATTTACCGTCCACAAGTTCCCGTTCCTGGTAGAACCGCTCACACCCCACGCAATAAAGCCCTTCATAGCTGGAGAAATAGATATCTCCTTTGTCGTAAATGGTTTGGAGGACAGATTTTACCACCTCAATGTGATCTGGATCGGTGGTGCGGATAAACCGGTCATTTTTTACGTTGATCAAAGGCAGGACATCCTGGAACAGCTGACTGATTTTATCGGCATATGCCTTGGGGGTGGTGTTCTCTTTTTGGGCCGCCTGGACAATTTTATCGCCGTGTTCATCGGTGCCGGTGAGAAAAAATGTGTCAATCCCCTGCATTTTTTTATATCGGGTGGCCACATCCGCGGCAATGGACGTATACGCATGGCCTAGATGGGGCTTGGCATTGACATAGTAGATGGGGGTGGTAAAAAATTGGTGGCTCATTTCTTTTTTTGTCCTGTTTTCTTAGGGTTAACCTGGCTGATGGGGATTTCCTTTTCCGTTCGGTCTTCCATGCGCAGGGTAATGCTGGATTTGAGAACATTCTGGCGGACGACTTTACCTTTTTCACCCTCAAGGGTAATGATTTTGCCCAGTTTGGGCATTTGTCGTTTATAATGGCGATAGGTCTGGTTTTCAAAGGTCAGGCAACACATGAGCCTGCCGCAGACCCCGGAAATTTTGGTGGGGTTTAAGGACAGGCCCTGTTCTTTGGCCATTTTAATGGAGACCGGCTCAAATGAACGCATAAATGACGAGCAGCACAACTCCCGGCCACATTTGCCCACGCCGCCGTAGTGCTTGGACAGGTTGCGGATCCCCACCTGCCGCATCTCAATGCGGATACTGTATTCTTTGACCAGCAGCTTGATCAATTCCCTGAAATCGACCCGGCCGTCGGCAGTATAGAAAAAGGTGAGTTTATTGCGGTCAAAGGTACTTTCGACGCTAAAAAGATTCATGAGCAGGCCCAGATCGTTGATGCATTTGATACAGAACGTATGGGCTTTTTTTTCGAGTTGCTTAATCTCTTCCCGGGTGATGAAATCTTCTTTGGTGGCCAGCCTGACAATGCTTTTGAGTTTTTTGTCACCCTGGTCTTTTTCTTCGGGCAGTTTGGCAATGGCACCGAACCCAAGGCCCTGATCGGTTTCAACAATTACCGGGTCCTTTAAATTGAGTACAAACGCACCGCTTTCAAAGTCATATATTTTTCCGGCGGTTTTGAATTTAACGCCAGCCACTTTGGTCATAATGGCCCTGTCCCTCTTTGCTAAGAAAGTCTGTGTCATTTACTCAGATCTTTCAAATTTTGTTGTGGGCTGTGCCTGGGTATCGATAAGACCCAGAGGCGGCCCGTGGCCGTTATACGTTATGAACCAGACAATTCCAGAAAGAATGTATCCAGGGCCAGCCTGGGGCCGCTGTTGGCATCCAGCCGTTGCTCAATTTGGGTGAATGCTGTCAGCCATTCCAGGAATGTCATGTACATATGTTTTTGACTAATATCTTTAAAACGATCAAAAAAATCAAGGTTAACTATTTTATCGGGCCTGTATCTGAACACACAAAGATCCCTGAGAACCGTTCTGATAACGGCTCTGGCCGATGCCAGCCGCTGTGGATCCGACGTCAGCTTTCGTGACAGATCAAGGCTTTGGGCAACACCCGCCCATGACGGCCCCAGGATAATATCAGTGACCGTTTGGATCAGCCATTGCCTGAATTCTGGCCACTGGACCTTCCATGGGCCGCCGTTTTGTGCACAGTCCAGGGCCCGGGACAGATCCGGCCCCTGGGTCAGGGCGATAAGCCGGGCCAGCTCTGGGTCAATACCGCCGGCGCAAAGTCGTTTTCTTACACTTTCCGGGGAGTGGGCGGTAAACCTGATTTTATGGCACCGGGATAAAATTGTGGGCAGCAGGGGGGCGATTTCATCGGCAACAAGAATAAAAAAAGTGTGCTCCGGCGGCTCTTCCAGCACCTTGAGCAGGCTGTTCTGGGCCTGGTGGTTCATCAGCTGCGCCTGTTGGATACAGATCATCCTGTGGTCCGCTTCATTGGGGCGGACCGCAATGATCTGCCCCATTTCCCGGATTTGAGCGATGGTGATATTTCTTTTATTCTCTTCCGGGGAGATGAACACCATATCCGGATGCATCCCTGTATTGATTTTTTTACAGGAAATGCAGGTATCGCAAAACAGATCTTCTGTGTCAATGCAGTTGCAGGATTTAGCAAATACCAATGCCGCTTCTTTTTTCCCAGTACCAGGGGCACCATAAAAGAGAAGGGCATTGGGTATTTTGCACGCCCGGATAATCTGCTTTAGTTGATGTAAGGCCTTTGTGTCTATATCCCGTACAGATGCAGTGTGATGGTGTCTAATAGTCAACCCGTTCTTTGAGTTCCTTGCCGCATTTAAAGAAGGGCAGGCGTTTGGGAGGGATTTTGACCTTTTCCCCAGTTTTTGGATTACGGCCCGTATAACTTTTGTATTCTTTGATGTGGAAACTGCACAGGCCGCGGATCTCAACCCGCTCTCCTGCGACAAAAGAATCGGCCAGGGAATCAAAAAAGATTTTAATCACGTCGGCAGCTTCTGATTTGGTCAGGCCTGCCCTGTCTTTCAATGTTGAAATCAATTCAAGTTTATTCATGGAACCTCAATTCATAATTAATACGGATCTAATTTCTAAGAGTCAGGTTTTAATTAATAAACAATAAAAAGTCAAGCAGTTATGTTTATAAATCAGGGATTTTTTTTACATTGTCAGAATCCATCTCTACGCCGGCATACTGGCCGAGCAGGTCCAGTTTAACAATAACTCGCCCTTTACCTCTGTGCGCGTGAAATTCTCCCTTGAGCCCGGTCATTGGCCCTGCTATGACCACCACCAGATCCCCTTGTTTGAGCCGGGCGGTGGTACCGGTGATTAGATTTTCAGCAGCATTCTCAGTCAATTGCTTTAAGGCGTTGATATGCACATCGGGGATAGATAGAGGGCCTTTAGTGTTGTCCAAAAGGCGAACCGCCCCCGGGGTCTTCAGCACCTGAAGCTGGTCATTGGGTTGAGTGGTCAATTGGACAAAGATATATCCGGGAAACAAGGGCCAGTCAATCATCAGTCTTCTGTCCTTTCTCCGGCTAACCTTTCTCACAGTGGGTAGAAATGCGTCTATGCGTTTTTTTTGGACGGCGGTATGTACGGTTTTTTCAAAGTTGCTCCGGGTCAGCAGGGCAAACCATTTTAAATCTTTCATTATAAGGTTCCAAATCCTCCAATGCCGCGCAGTATCACCATAAATTTAAAGGCGCGGTCGGACGAGGACAGATTTTGACATTCAAAGAGGAGATCCCAACATTCCTTTTTCAGTTTAAAGCCGGCCTTGGTTTCAATGGTTTTCCAGGTGTCAAGGTTTTCCTCCTGACTATAGTAAACCATGAGCGATTTCATGGGCTGCACATTGATTTGTGTCAGCCAGGTGTGGGTGTTAACGGTGGTGCCTGAAATATCCCTGGAGAATATATGGGGAGAATCTGTTACGTCGTCGTTTACCTGGTATCGATAGGCGGTGTATATGCTGTCCCCCCGGTTGTCTTTCAGGGCGGCACCAACTTTCACCTCGGTGAACTGTCCATTATATGGGTTCAGGGCAATATCTCCGTTTGAGCTGAAGTACTCAAATGGATTGAGTTCATATTTCAGACGCAGGGCCTGCCAAGGGGCGTGTTCAGCGTGTTGACCCTCCCGGGCACTTTTGATGTCATAGTTCTGGGACAGTTTGAACCAGGCAAGCGTTTTGTAGTGTTTGGTTTCTTTGCCGTTGGCGTCTGTGCGGATGTTGCGTGAGGTCAAGGTGTGGGTCAGGGTCCAGGTGAGTTGATTGGTTTTTTCAATGTCATCCACCGAATCAAAATAGGGCAGGGCATCTTGATGGGGATCCGGGATAAAGCGGTATGTCAACTTGGGCACCATGTCATGCCTGATTTTTTGAGTACCGTCCGTATTCAGGTTGAATATCCGGCTCAACCGGGTGGAAAGCTCGGCTCCTGCTTCGTATATCCCCCGGAAGGCAGAATGGTCACCATCAAAAATGATGCCATCATCTGTCGTGTAGGTAAAGTCATCTGTATGCCATAAGGTGGCCCGGACACCTGCATAGGGTTCAAAAAATAAAAAATTGCCTAAATGCATTGGATAGTAAAAAAGAGACCGAAGGTCTGCCCGCTGTCCCCTGATTTTTAAATGAGATGGGTCGTTAGTGTTGACCTGGATCGGATCTGTTACCTTTCGATAGAAGGACCGCCATTCGGAATCAATGGTGTAGTATAACCCGGTTGAGCCAAACTGTTGACGAGACGCATCGAATTCAATGGCGGGAAGCGTTTGCAGCACAGTGTCGTCGATGGCACTTCCTTTTTGCCTGGCCGCTAGATGATCATACCACAGGGCATATGCACTCAGGTTGTGATGGGACCAGGTTTTGTTGATGTGCAGGCTGTTTTTCCGGGTGGTATCGTCATAGCCATCCAGGTCTCTGCCAAACATGGTTTTAAAGTTGCGATCCGTGGCATCAAAGCCAGTGAATCCGTCTTTGAATGTCGTTAAATAGTCGGCATCAGACACCCAATCCAGGTCTAATTTGGCGGTCACCCCGTATCCCAGGTCCTGGTCAAGTTTCATCCGGATCCAGTAGCGGTCTGTGTGGGGGCGGACTGCGGTGTGAGTGTAAGGATCGGTTTCGGTTGCAATGGTGTTGTTACCCATTCCACGGTCTTTGAGATAATCCGCCACCATCATCCCTTTAGATTTCGGAGAAAGGGCATATCGAAATTCGCCCGCCACTTTAACGCCCCGTTTGGTCATGTAATGGCCGTAAACCGTGGCATCCGTGCTACGGGACAGGGCTAAGAATAAAGGTTGCTCATATTCGAAACCGGTTCGATCTGAGTGGCCGATGGCAGGGAAAAGCAGTCCGGTTTGTCGTTTGGTTTTTACAGGGAATACCATATAAGGGGTATAGAATACCGGCATTTTTTGGGCCCACAAGGTGGAATGGGATGCTGTGCCATATCCATCTATGGTGACCTTGATGTCTCTGCCGCTGATTTTCCAATCCGGTGTGTCGCCGTCACAGGTGGTGATGGTGCCTTTTTGGGCATCATAAGTGAATTCCCCGGTTTTTCTGAGCTGCTCTCCGGTAATGTAATAGTTCCCCTCCTGAATGAAAATGGTGCCGTTGTGAATGGTTCCGGTTCCATTTTGGAGGTTGATCTGCATGGCATCACAGGTGATGGTGTCTTCGCCGGAAATGAAGTGTACATGCCCTTTGGCAAAGGCAGATTGGGTGACATTGTTGAACTCAACATATGCTGCTTCGAGCCGGGTTTTACCGCCAGTGATGACCACATCGCCCTTGGCAATATACAATTGCCGCGCGTTGTCGTAGGTGAGCATGAGCGCAGAAATATCCCAGGAAACGGTCTTTGGATTTTCCATCTGGGTCAGGGCCAGGACCCCGCCCGCAGAGACCAGCCACAAGATCAGGGTACACCCGGCAATCCGGGAGGTTATTTTCCATGAAAACATATGGTACACGGGCCTTTTAGTAATAAATTGCAGATCATAAAAAATTACTGTATAAAGCCATCTTATATGTTAAAAGTCAAGGGCAGGGTTTAGATAGATCATCAACAAGACACTGTGCCAGGACATACACAACCTAAGGACGCATATGTTTCCCTCCATCATAGACGCCATTGGTAATACCCCCCTTGTGGAAATCCGGAATCTGAATCCTGTGCCGGGTGTGAAAATATTTGCCAAGTTGGAATACATGAATCCAGGTGGATCTATCAAAGATCGGGCGGCCTTGTATATGATCAACCAGGCCGAGGCCTCGGGGGCGTTGACGCCGGATAAAACCGTGATTGAGGCCACTTCCGGAAACACCGGTATCGGCCTGGCCATGATTTGTGCGGTAAAAGGGTATAAGATTGCTTTGGCCATGGCGGAAAATGCCAGTGAGGAACGTAAACGGATTCTCAGGGCCAGGGGCGCTAAACTCATTCTGACCCCAAAGCATCTTGGATCCGACGGTGCCATTGAAGCGGTATACCGTTTGGCCCGGGAGCATCCGGAAACCTATTTTTTGACGGACCAATACAATAATGATGCCAATTGGCAGGCCCATTACCACACCACAGGGCCTGAAATTTTTAAACAAGTGGGGGGCACCCTGGATGCGGTGGTGGCCACCGTTGGGACATCTGGCACCTTGATGGGGTTGTCCAGGTATATGAAGTCCCAGGATCCAACGATCCGGATGGTATGCGCTGAACCGTATCTAGGGCATGGTATCCAGGGATTGAAAAATATGAAGGAGTCCTACACCCCTGAGATTTATGATAAATCTGCCCTGGATGCATCGGTATATATTGATGATGATACTGCCTTTGAAACCGCAAGACAGCTTGCCAGAACCGAAGGCTTGTTTGTGGGGATGAGTTCCGGCGCAGCCATGGCAGTGGCAGTGGCCGAGGCCAAGCGGCTTGGGCAGGGGGTCATCGTTGCGATTTTCCCGGACAGCGGGGAGCGGTACCTGTCCACTGAGCTGTTTTCGGTAAAAAAACAGATTCACCTGAATCTATACAACAGCCTGTCCCATGAGAAAGAGGCGTTTGAACCCAATTCAGATAATGATATCAGTATCTATACCTGCGGTCCTACCATTCACCGCCGGTTGAACATCGGACAATTTCGAAGGTATGTCTTTACTGATCTTCTCATCCGTTACCTTGAGGCGCAGTCGTTCAAGGTGAATCATGTGGTCAATATAACCGATTACGATGACAAGGTCCTAGAAGGGGCCTTGACCGCCAAGGTGCCGGTCAAAGAATTTATCCAACCCTATCTGGACGCCTTTCGATCAGATCTCTCCCGCCTTGGGGTTCGGACCGCCCAAGCCTATCCCAGGATGTCGGAACATCTGCCGGATATGATGGATTTAACCCGTCAGTTGGTAAACCAGGGGTATGCCTATGAGAAACTGCACTCTGTCTATTTTGACCTGTCCCGGCTCAAAGAATACGGACGGCTGTCCCGGGTGGATGTGAATAAGATCCGAATCGGAGCCACTGTGGATCTTGATGAATATGAAAAACAGAATCCACGGGATTTTACCCTGCTCAAACGGGTCCGTTTGTCGGAACTCAAGCAGGGGGTCGGGATGAAAACCGAGTGGGGCAATGTCCGGCCGTCCCTGCATTTGCAATGTGCGGCGATTTCCATGGCCCATCTTGGCCATGGCATTGACATTCATACCGGTAGCAGGGGACTGATGTTTCCCCATCATGACAATGAGATCGCCATTGCCCAGGCTGTCACCGGTAAAGCAGTTGTAAGGGTGTGGTCCCATTGCGATCCGGTGCGGTATGACGGATCGTTGGGCCGGCAAACCATTGAGGGGCTTACCCTGGATGTGCTGACAGATATGGGATGGGATGAGCGTGCCATTCGGTTTTGGCTGCTCTATGCCCACCATCGAAAGCCCCTTTTATTGTCCCGTAAAAGTCTCGACGATGCCGCTTCAATCCTGGGTCGGATCAACCGGTGCATTGATACCCTGGGTGCCGTATCTGGTACGTCCAGGGAAGATGAGGTCCAGCAGATTATCTACGAGATCCATCAATCCATGGCCTCGGCACTGGCCGATGACCTTAAAACACCGGTCCTGGTATCGGGACTGCTGTCTGCCGTTCGGAAAATCAATCGACTGATTTCAGGCGGCAGATTGGGCCCCCGGGGCGCAGACCGTCTGCTGGCGTGTTTCAAGAGGGTAGATCGGGTGTTGAATGTGTTCAGTTTCAATCAGAAAACACATTATTCTCAGGAAATCATGTCTCTCATTCAGGAGCGGGACGCCGCCCGCAGAACCCATGATTGGGAAGCTGCCGACAAGATTCGGAACACGCTTGAATCCATGGGCGTTACCATTCACGATAAAAAGGTGTAAGTGTCAATGAATACCATTTGTTTTTTCCCGTTTACCCAGATGTCACCGGCCCAGGCCGACGCCATGGCGGCCTTGGCAAACATTGGTGGAACAATTAAAGTGCTTACTCTGGATTTGCCTCGGCTGTCTGGATCTGATGCTTCCCGGTTGTCTGATCGGGGGGCCTTTGAATTTGTTTCTATGGATGAGACCCGACTGGCCCGCTTAGATGCCCAGGTCCAAGGCTTTAAAGACTGGGCCGCCATTCACAGGGGAAATGAAATGAATCTCAAGGCAATTATCCGGGAAAAAGTATGGCTGAACGATGACAACAGTCTTTCGGCCATTCAGTCCCGCATCCGATCCCAGGCGGGTGAAGGCGCAGGATTTGTCCCAGGGGGGGATGATGATGTGCCCCAAGGTGATCCGTTGCTGGTGCTGCGATTTGCTGAAATTCTGGATATGGAAAACCAGGCGATCCGCCAACGCCTCAATACGGTAGAAGCGCGTAATGCAGCATTGTTTTCAGCGCTCAAAGGCGAGACGGTGGATGTCCCGGATTTGGATCGTCCAACCGTGAAGGCCGATGGTGGACATGATCCGTTTGAAGACATACGTTCCAGTCAGATAGAAGAGCGGATTCGCGCCTGGTGTGCAGCGGCCAACGAGGCCGGGTGCTTTGCCGGGGGGGCGAATACAGCGGATGACAGGGTGGTGCTGGCAACCACAAGCCCTGCTGTCATGGCCTTTATGACGGCCAATGCGAAAGAGACAAAAAATCGGCTTGACATTGATTCCATAAAAGTGCATGAACAAGGTTGTGTGCATCGAAAAGAGCCGTGTTTCACCCTTGACGGCATCCTGGAGACGCTTACATTAGGGGAAGGCAACCCTTTGACAGATGAAAGCATGACCGAATGTCACTGCCCTAAGGTGCAGATTCGACTGTGTGCGTTTTCGGGCGAGGCGTTGAACACAAAGTTTGATATACCAGGAGGACGACAGGTGGTTGTCTGTCTGGTCACACTGAACTCATAAAATGCTTGATTTGGATGAAAAAGATGGTATAAAAGCGTGTTCTAAATCAGGTATGAGATTAAAAATGGGTTTGAAAATCGTACCGTTAATTAATTAAGGAGGTTATTAAAATGGCTTTTAATCCAATCGTTGATCAGTCTAAATGCGTGGGGTGTGAAGAGTGCGTAGACGTTTGTCCCGTAGAAGTATTTGAGATGGAAGATGAAAAATCAGTGCCCGTCAATGCAGAAGATTGTCTGGGCTGTGAAAGCTGTGTAGAAGTATGTGAAGAAGACGCCATTATTGTTGAAGAAGATTAAACTTAGGCGTTTTATTTATAAAAATGCCGGGGTTGTGCCTTGAGGCAACCCCGGCATTTTTTATGGGCTTAAGGCCTATGTATAACGGCCACGGGCCGCCCTTGGTCTATCAACACCAAGGCTCAGTCCGCAACAAAAATTGAAAGCTCTGAGTAACCTACACAGATTTTTTTATAAAAAATAGCGGCCATGGAATATGGTCGTGATGAAAACGGATATATTTTTCTATATACGTTCTGTTGGCGGGCCTTGATGGCGGTTTAAAATCCAGCGCATCAATGTCAAATTTGATTCTGACCATGGGCCTAAAGACTTGAACCCACGGGTAATTAGGCATATAAAGGATCTATGAATCCGATTCCAAGTAAACCATTCGCTTCCAAAACAGTATGCCAGGCCTTGATTTCTGCCCGATTGATTACGGCAGATCAAGCCAGGAAGTTGATCAAAAAAGAGCGACAGCTCCGCGAATCCATTGTAAAAAAGACGTCGCAAAAGCAGATGACGCCAATGGACAAAGCCAAGGCCTTAGCGGATCTTTCTTTTGTGGATGTGATTGTTCATCTGAACATCGATAGGCAGGATAGGCCGGGCAAATCCATTGATGAGGATCTGATATACCGGGCGTTGGCCGCCCATTGGGGGCTTCCCTATAAAAAGATTGATCCTTTGAAGCTGGAGTTGAAATGTGTCACGGGTACCATTTCTAAATCCTTTGCACTGAAGCATTTGCTGTTGCCCATGGAGATGGCCGCGGGCAAACTGGTGGTGGCAACACCGAATCCGTTTAACCATGAAGCCATCGCTGATGTGGAACGGGTCGCTAAGTTAAAGGTGACACCCATTGTCAGTTCGCGCAGCGATGTCATCAAATTGATCCGGGAGTTCTTTGGGTTCCAGCATTCAATATCCGCGGCTGAGGATCTGTTTTCCAAAAAAGGGGTGGACCTGGGAAATCTGGAGCAGTTTGTCAGCATCAGCGCCATGGATGACCTGCCGTCCACAGATCAGCATATCGTCAATGCCGTTAATCATCTGTTTACCTATGCCTTTGATCAGAAAGCATCGGACATCCATATTGAACCTAAGCGGGAGGTGTGTCTGGTGCGCATGCGCATAGACGGTGCCCTGCATACGGTATATAAGTTGCCCAAAAAGCTGCACAATGCCGTGGTCAGCCGGATCAAAACCCTTGCCGCCCTGGATATGGCTGAAAAGCGCCGGCCCCAGGATGGTCGTATAAAGCTGGCCAAAGATGAGACAGAAGTGGAAATCCGTGTGTCCACCATCCCTGTGGCGTTTGGTGAAAAAGTGGTGATGCGGATCATGGATCCGGATGTGCTGTTCCAGGACCTTGAGCAGCTGGGGTTCTCCCCAAAGGCTTTTCAACGGTACAAGAATCTGATCACCATGCCCTTTGGCATTGTTCTGGTTACCGGCCCCACAGGGTCGGGTAAGTCCACCACCCTGTATTCAAGCCTGCGCATGCTGTCTTCACCGGAGGTGAATGTCACCACCATTGAGGATCCCATTGAAATGATCCATGAGGAATTTAATCAAATCGGCGTGATGCCGGCCATTGATGTCACCTTTGGATCGGTGTTGAAAAATATCATGCGCCAGGATCCAGATATCATTATGGTGGGAGAGATCCGGGATCTTGAAACGGCCCAGGCCGCCATACAGGCGGCCCTCACAGGCCATTTGGTGTTATCTACCCTTCATACCAATGATTCGGTATCCACGGTGTTCAGATTGATGGACCTTGGTATTCCACCTTATCTGATTCACGCTTCTCTGACGGGGGTGGTGGCCCAGCGTCTGGTGCGTAAAATATGCCCCCATTGCGTGGAAACTTTTGAAATGGACGCATCTGAGCTGGCGAATTTAGGGTTGCGTGTGCCGATTCAGGGGAAAGTTCCCTTAAAACATGGAAAAGGCTGCATAAAGTGTCGGAATACCGGATACCAGGGACGAACCGGGCTTTATGAAATCATGCCCTATACAGAATCGTTAAAACGCTTGACCTCCAATGATTCAGATTTGTCCATGCTCCGTGACAGGGCCGCCCGGGAAGGCCTGGAGACGTTAAGACAGGGCGGAATTAAGAAAATGTGCCAAGGCATTACCACTTACCAGGAAGTGCTGAGAGTGACCTGGGACTTAATATAAAACGGCCATGGGCCGACCTCGTCTTTTACCGTTAAAAAAATAATCCCTTCGTATTTTTTAAGGGGCTGATACGAAGGGATTGCGAATGTGTAATAATCAAATCCAGGTACTATTGAACCCGGTCGCCGGGAAGCAACCCCCGATTAGAAGAGAGGATCATCACAGTGGCGCTTTCCGGCTCCGCTGCAAGCACGATGAGCCGCCCCAAATTCAAGGGGAAGTCAGGCATTTTTTTCTGAGGCCTAAGCACTGAATAAACCTGTCCCGGTGCAACTTGATCATTGGTGCCTTTGTTGATGAATGCAATTTGATGATCGCTGATCATTGTGTCCTTTTTTTCAGCGTCGATAAGGATGCCGTCAATGGAAGCAGGGGCATCATTGACGGCAAAGGTCTTGGGCCTGTGATACCAGGCCATGATTTTGTCACCAACGGCGATGTCCTGGTTTGCGCTCATCACTCTGGCAGTGGCGCAGCCATCCTTGATCTCAAGTATTTTCAGCGTGCCGTTGATCCGGTGCAATACCCCCTTGAAAACGATGCCTTTAAATTTTCTTTTCATCGGTTCGGTGCTGAAAATCTGATATAATCCTCCCTCCTCAAGTTCGGACAAGACGCGGATGTATACAATATCATCCGTGGCGATCATTATATTTTCCTCCTGTTCTTTGATGATAATGCCGTCCGCCTCGATCTCCTTTTTTTTGATGAATGGGGTATGATCCATTACCGGATAGTTGAATTGCGCCGCAACAGGTGCAGGTTTTTCTGGAGTGGGTAAGGTTGCTTGTGATACTGCTGGTGCGGTGGCTGGGATGGGTAATGGCGATGCCGGTTTCTGGTCGCTGGATTTGAGGTACACCCGGATACGGTTACCTGGATAGATCCAATTGGGATTTTTTATATTTTTGTTCATTTCCCATATTTTGGGCCAGTCCCAATTGGAATTGTAGAACTTTTGGGCCAGTCCCCACAGGGTATCTCCTTTTTGAATGGTGTAGTAGAATCCGGTATCTTCTTCCAGGTTAAATGGTTGAGGGGCTTGGGCCAAGGCCGCTGTCCCTGTAAGTGCACTAAAAAGAAAAATGGTTAGTTCAATGGTGACGATGGCTTTGAATAGACCAGTCATGGCTTCCCCCTGAAACAGTTTATGTGAAAGTCTGTGTAACTCATCCAGATCTTTCAATTTTTGTTGTGGGCTGTGCCTGGGTATCGATAAGACCCAGGACGGCCCGTGGCCGTTATATGCGTTAATCATGTAATAGATAGACGATTTTGAGCGTATTCGTTATCGTGCGATGCGTTTTGTAAATCTTGACTTTATTTAAGCTTCTGTTCTATAAAAAGTCAAGAAAATGTCAAAATTTTGATACGCGAATTAGTAAATTACTATAACCGCCATGGGCGGACCTGTTTTTTCACCTCGGTTCGCCCACAACAAATATCGAAAGAACCGAATGGGTTTGCATCGGACTTTCATAAAAAAATGGATGCGAAATGACAAAACTTGTTGATCTCCTGTTCGAGGTGCGGATGCTCAAAGATCTGGAACGTTCCGGGTATGCTTTTCTCGGGGCCGGTCGGGAAACGGTTGCTGAACACAGCTTCACTACTGCATTTATCTGTTTTGCCATGGGTCGGATGGTGCCTGATGTAGATCGGGAAAAATTAATTTCAATGGCATTGGTCCACGATATTCCTGAAGCCAGGACCAACGACCTTAACTATGTCCACAAAAAATACAATACAGTGGACGAATCCAAAGCGGTTTCTCACCTTACCCGGTATGTCTCCTTTGGCCCTGATATCCAGGATTTGATCAATGAGTTTAATGCGGCGAAAACCCTGGAAGCCAGGTTGGCCCGGGATGCGGATCAGCTGTCTTTTATTCTGGAACTTAAAAAGTTGAAAGATACTGGTGCGGTGTCTCCAGATGCCTGGCTTCCCTATGTAACAGAGCGGCTTAAAACTGATGTGGGACAGCAGTTGGCACGGGAAATCCTGGAAACGTCCTGGGATGAGTGGTGGATGCATGACTATTGCGAATAAGCATGCCCATGGATAGATCGTCTTTTTCCCTTTTGTATATCGGTCCCAATGACCGGAAAAAACACCTGAATTTCCCATTGGCGGAGTGGGCGGTTGAAGTGTTTGAGCAGCCTGGCGATGTCTGTGCATTGACCGTTCGGCCGGATATCGTTTTAATGGATCCGTTTGCCCATTGTGCTGACGGTGCCCTGGCAGATGTTGCCCTTGCCGGAAAATGGCTGGCGCAAGTAAAATCAGTGTTCATGAAATATCCACCGCCGGTGTGTGCTGTGATCCCGCCAGGGTGCGGTCAGGATATCCGGGCGGATCTCATGGAACTCGGATTGGATGATGGACTGCAATGGCCAGTATCCCGGCGGATGCTTCGCGCCATGGTCAGACAATATGGTCGCAATACCCGTATGGCCCAGGCCCTTGATTCAAAGCAGGCGGCCCTGGACAAATCGTTTGCCTACCTCGACCGTTTTAAACAGGAGTTGAAAACAGCGAAAAAAGAGCTTGCCACTGAGCGAAAAAGTCTGAATGCCGCGTTAAAACAGAATCAGGAAATGATTTTGGAACGTCGCCGTATGACATCCTGCCAGGCAGATTTGAAAAAATCCCTGGAAGTGAACATGGACGGTTTTGGCAGGATTCTTCATACCTTGATTGAGCACCGGGTGGAACTTAACCGGGGACATGGCCGTCGCGTGGCAGAGATCGCCGTTTTTATAGGTAAAAAAATGGGATTTGGCGAAAAAAAGTTGGAGGATCTTAGAAAAGCTGGTATGCTGCACGAAATCGGGCGTCTCTTTCTGGCCGGCACCTCTTTACCCTTGCCGTCGCCGCAGCGCACTGAATCCAATCAATACGAAAGATTCGGCATGGAAGATCATCAGGCAGCCTACGACAGAACACTGATGGTGCAGTATCCAGTGAAAGGGGCTGAGCTGTTGCAGCATTGCCCCGGGTTTGAACCGGCAGCGAAAATAATAGCGCAGCTTAATGAAAATGCCGATGGTACAGGATTCCCCGATGGATTGAGGCGGCGATATATCTCCATGGCATCCAAAATCCTTGCCGGCGCGGATGAATTAGATACCTTGAGAGACACCCCTGGCATTACAAGCATCGACGACATTCTAAATGGGCTGGAACACCTTTCCGGTGTCCGGCTGGATCCAGTGATCGTGGGGCAGCTTGAACAATATGTGGTCACACATCTGGGACCCGATGATTTCAGAGTGCGCGGCGTGGGGATCGAACAATTGGTACCGGGAATGGTGCTTGCCACAGCATTGTTTACCGCATCGGGAACAAAATTGTTTACAGCCAATACAAGACTCACCAGCGATTTTATAACTAAAATTATTCAATATCACAGGGAATATCCTGTGGACACAACGGTTTATGTAAAGGTTTAACATATGGATATTGCTTCGGTAATCGGCGTAGTTTCCGGCATCGGCTTTGTACTGGGCACCATTCTTCTTGGCGGCAGTATCATGATGTTTGTCAACATCCCGTCCATTCTCATTGTTGTGGGGGGCTCCATTGCCGCCGTAATGATCGGTTTTCCCATGGCCGACGTGCTGAGTATGATTAAGTTTGGCATGAAAGTCTTTATTTTTAAGCTTGAGAAGCCGGAAGATATTATTGCCAACCTGGTTGAAATATCCAATAAAGCGAGAAAAGGCGGACTGCTCTCCATTGAGAGTGATATTGCCAGCACTGAAGACCCCTATCTTGCCCAGGCCCTTCAGATGACCGTGGACGGCGTGAAGACCGCGGATATTGCCCAGATTATGCAAAAAAAAATGGAATTGACCAAAAAGGGCCTGGATACGGGGTCTGCCGTATTTTCTGCCCTGGGTTCCTATGCCCCGGCATTTGGTATGATTGGTACGCTCATCGGTCTGGTGCAGATGCTGGCCAATCTGGACGATCCGTCAACCATTGGGCCCAAAATGGCGGTTGCCATGATCACCACCTTTTATGGGGCAGTGATTGCCAACCTGTTTTGCATTCCCATGGCCGATAAATTGGACGGTCGGGCCGAAGAAGAGATCACTAATATGAATATTATTTTTGAAGGCATCATTTCTATCCGCGAAGGAGAGCACCCCAAACTCATGGAAGACAAGCTCAAGGTGTACATGGGAGATGCCAAGAAAGAAAAGAAATAGATTACCAGCCGACAAATAAAAGGGGTTCCCTAAATGGCAGACGAGACCGGCGCAGAAAATGAAGAGGAGATGGCACTGAGTCCTCCTCCTGCGGAGGAGAAAAAGGAAGAGGGCGGCGGTGCACCAGAATGGATGGCGACCTTCGCTGATCTTGTTACCCTGCTCATGTGCTTTTTTGTGCTTCTCTTTGCCATGAGTACCACCCAGCAGGAAACCTATAAGGAACTGGTCAAGTCCTTGAGAAGTGCCCTGGGCGCCCAGGCCGTACCTGAATCCGGCACCCGGGAAGGGCTGACCATGCATGAAGTCCCCTCGGAGGCACCCACGGACAACCAGGCCATAGATGAACTTGGCGGGATGATCGAAAAAGAGATGGATGATATTGTGTCCGAGGTTCGTGAACTGGTGCTTTTCAATAAATTGGGCGGGGAAGTCAGCGTTACAAAATCTGAAGAAGGGGTGGTGATCACCTTGTCAGACCTGTTGCTGTTTGAACAGGGGGGAACCTCACTATCTGCCAAGGGGTTTGATATCCTGGAGAAAGTGGCCGCAGTACTCTCCAAGCTGGCCTACCACGTCAAGATTAAGGGCCATACGGATAACGAACCGATTTCATCGGCAACGTATCCGTCCAATTGGGAATTATCCAGCGCCAGGGCCTCCAAGGTGGTGCGGCTGCTGGTGGACAATGGGGTGCCGCCCTTTTATATCTCTGCTGAAGGCTATGCCCAGTATCATCCTGTGGCCACCAACGATACGGCAGCGGGCCGGGCCAGAAACCGCCGGGTAGAAATTGTTTATGAACGAGATTCCATTGCCCGGCAGTTTGCTGATATGGCCACAGGTAAGTAAATGATGCTTGTGTAATGCACAGGTGTGTCTCAAACGATCAAAAAAACAGTGCTCAACGTCTATTCTGTAACAACTTGTCAAGAAACTGCTTGACTTGATTTAATACCTCATGTATAAGAATTGAATTGTTTGGGCGCCCGTAGCTCAGCTGGATAGAGTACTTGACTACGAATCAAGGGGTCGCGTGTTCGAATCGCGCCGGGCGTGCCACAAATACCAAGGGCTTTCAGCTTGAACGCCCTTTTTTTATTGGAATTCCATTTTGTCCCCACATATTCCCCACCTTATTGTTCAACGGGGACAGAATAGGAACTGTTTTTTGTCCTGATTAGAAAGTAAAAAACCCCCGGCAGGAACCAGGGGCTTGGGTGTGGTTAGACTTCGTTCTTTTTATCCTCATCAAGAATCTTGACGATATCAGACTTGCAAAGGTTTTTTCCAGATCTCAAGTAAGACATCAGATCCGCCAGCAGTTTGTTGTGGCGTTCCAATTCTTTATTTTCTTTCAAACCTATCAAATTCTGGGCCATACTTTTGACAAGACAGCTTAAGCCAGGTGTCTCCAGTAGATTTTATTCCAACAGCGACGCAAACGGATTGAATCAAGGCTTTTGTTTTACTCTTCTATTTCGTCGCTGTTAGGGGTGGGGAATGTATCCATATCATCTCCTGCAATGATAGCCTGGTTAAAAAAACTGGGAGAGGCGGCCAGGAAACCGTCAGTTCGGCCCGAGGAGTGACCCCGGATCTATCCCAGGAAAGTGATTATCTTATCGGTAAATATCTTTTCTAAACCCTGCCTTGAAAATAAATAAAAGTTCTTTATCTGACCTGAACAATAACCTGACATCATCAACCCTTAATCGGAACTCTTTAGGGTGGGGTAATAATTTTTGGATATTTAGATGTTCGGTGTTGTTGTCCATCAAATGTTGAACCGCACTTTTTATTTTTTTCGTTTGGCTGCTGGCAAGGACTTGATAAATTTATTTGCCTTGCTACTGATTTTGAATTCCCGGTCTTCATATTTTACCATTCGTTAAGTGCTTCCTTGAGATCAATAGCATGTCCGCTTTTTAATTCTTTATATGCCTTTGCCCGGTCCTGGGCATCGGCTTCAGACAAAAAATCCAGGTGCTGGACCTCTTCAAGCCATAAGTGAAAGGCTTTGACATCAATTACAGCCTTGGCATCACTACCCGGCAGGAAAGCATTAAAAAAGGGTAAGTTCTCTATATTCATCTGTTAAGTTCTCCTATATTGATTATGCCAGGTGGACAACCTTGCCTAAAATTAAGCTTGCCAGGTTATCTTTGCTGTTAATGCAGATTAGAAAAGTCTTCATCATCACGTCTTTGTTGGTAATTTTTGTATTCTGCTCAACCACTATTTAGGCCTTTGCTTATGATGCATGACAGCGACAATGACTATTTCATTCTCGTGTATGGAATACAGTACCGAATATGGGAACCTGCGTAGCAGCCGACGCCTGATCCCAGGGTGAATTTCCATCCAGATAAAAGGAGATTCTGCGATTTCATTAACTGCGGCCTCAACAATATCAAGGAAATTTTCCCCAAGGGACCTAACACGGATTTTGTAATATGCCGACGCCTCAAGCATTTCGTTTTCAGCTGGAGCCAGGAAACGAATGTGCATTATATTTCCTTGAGCATGGTCCGTGCATTAGAAAAAACATCTGCACTTGATCGACTCTCTATGCGGCCTGATTTGTATGCATTCAGACGCCTTGACGCTTCCTGTATCCAAAGGGCTTCAAGGCTGTGTTCGTCCAATATCATCAAACCCCTCATCAATAAGCCTTTGAATCAATTGCCCACGCTCCTCTATACTTAGATTTTTGGCCTGCTGTTCACACTGTTCAAGTTGTGTTGACATGTCGTTTCTCTTGTTGTCAAACTGGCGCCAGGCTGATTATCAATCGGCAGCCTACAGTTTTGGCGTATTTTCCCATTGATCTTTTGCCATGTCAGCTGCCTTTAAAATCTTTGCTCACTTTTGAGCTGAAATAGGGTGTTTTTATGTGAAATTAACTGAAGGTAAAATACAGCTATATGGTAAATACGTCAAATAATATCGGTAGGTTTATGGGGCGTTATGAAAAGTTGTGAGAATCGAAAAAGGGACTACGAATCAAGGGGGCTCGTGTTCGAATCGCGCCGGTCGTGCCATAAATATCAAGGGCGTTCAGGTTTTAGCTTGGAAGCCTTTTTTGTTTAGGTGACATATAGGTGACAGCAGGACGGTTTTGGCCTTAGGGGGCACCCACTTTTTTGTGAACCCCTGACCAAAAAATAAAAAAGCACTCCATGGCGGAACGCTTGATCAAAAAGGGTGTGGAAAATGCCACACCCTTAATCGTTAGACACCTTTATTGATAGATAATCTTACCGTTTTTATCAATGACTTTTATGGCAATTGTTTTTTCGCCGTCCAGGCGATGCGTGGCACAAGACACTCAGGGGTCGTAGGCGCGGACGGACATCTCCACCTTGTTGAGGATGGTTTCA